>Ga0206131_10000453_pt1 | contig 57762 bp, 52 predicted proteins | sample Helgoland_Spring_FD_148636 | JGI IMG/M metagenome (GOLD analysis project Ga0206131, IMG submission 148636) | Pelagic subsurface seawater microbial communities from Kabeltonne, Helgoland, North Sea - Helgoland_Spring_Bloom_20160517_1 | ecosystem: Environmental > Aquatic > Marine > Epipelagic ... | reverse complement strand
TTGTCTCTTAGCTGATCTGAAGCCAATTTGTATCCGCTCTGAATGTCTGCTTTTGGCCGAAAGCAGTCATTGGCGGGTTGCCGATTAGTGCTATTAAATCATTTAATGTAAACTCTATATGCCCTCATCTTATGCAATTACGTTAATGATCTCATAAGCTATGACGAGGGCGAAATTGATTTCTGTCTCTAATAATGATAATGTAGCATTTCAAAATCATAAAACCTGAGAATTGACTGTATCAAAGTCAGAGGTTTCCTCTTTTCAAAACAGGGAGTTTACAGTGAAAAATATTACCATAGAAAGGCGTGATTTTATTGCTAAAGTCGGTGGAATTGCTGCATTTGCCGCAATGAGTTCAGACGCCATCGCCGACGAAATAGAACATCAACTTGAAGGTGAAATGGCACAGGCTCAAGAGGCAGTTGCGCCCGCTATAAATAGAAGACGTAATAGTGACTATCGTCGAGGAAGCGGAAGATTATTTAGAGTAAAAGGTGACTTGCCACCAATGCCGGATAAGCCAACATTGATTGATTTTTTTAAATATCGTTTCACAAACAATAGGCATTGTTTCCTTACGGCTCAAAATGCCCTTGATACGGGACAGCCGGAACGAAACGTTATGGCGTCCCTTCTTCATGATTGTAGTCAGACACTTTGTGTTGCCGATCACGGCTATTGGGGCGGTCAGCTTTTTGAGCCTTATGTCGATGAGCGCATTAGTTGGGCCATTCGGTATCATCAAGCATTACGGTTCTTCGCTGACGAGGAAGCCGGTTATGAGTACCCGGAATTGTATAATCGTATTTTTGGTAAAGGCTTCGTTCCTGAAGATTACATTTTCCAAGATTATGAAATGGTCAGAAATCACAAATGGTATATGGAAGCCCGCTTGATTACGGTGAATGATCAATATGGGTTTACCGATGGTCCAGAAGTAAGTCTTGATCCTTTCATTGACATCATTGGCCGTAACTTTAAAGAACCAAAAGAAGGTCTTGGATATGACAATAGCCCGTCTGCTCATATGTGGCGTACCATGATCAATCCGGATCGTGCGCTTTAATGCGTCATAAATCGTAATTCGCTATTATTCTGAGAGTCCGCTTTTGGCCGAAAGCAGACACTCAGAACAAGTCGTTTTGACGTACTTATTCGTTTGATGTAAGCTTCACCAACTCAGGGGAATACAATGATAATTAATCGTCTCGCTATAGCCATACGCCATCAAAACTGGTCACAGATCATTACCGAAATACTGATTGTTGTAATTGGTATATTTTTGGGTTTGCAGGTACAGGCCACGTATGAGGAACAACAAGATCGTAAGTTGGAAAAAATATATTTACAACGTCTTCTTGACGATGCGGACATATCAGTTGCAGGACAAGAACGTAATATAATCCGTGGTGAGGAAAAAATAGGTGGCATCGAAAAAGCCTACCAACTTATGATCAATCAACAGGTGAGCGAAGACAATCGCGAAGAGTTTACCAAATACTTCAATAATATTAGAGGAGTGTATTCAATGGACGTTTATTTAACGACTATTGACGAATTGGTGGCATCTGGGCAGGTAACTTTAAATCCAATCACAGAAAATTAGAGAGGCGGTCGGATTATTACGAAAGGAATATGAAATATTAGACCGCTCACAGCATGATCTTGCGCTGGCAACATTAAGATTAAGTGCCGATCTGTTCGACCTTGTCTACAGGGATGAGGCGGGAGAGACAATCCTTAACCCATTGGAAGATTTTGATCGCGTTGGCGTTATTTTAAGAAAGTTTAGAACCATACGGGACCTACATAACAGATTTCATAGCTATAACATCAACATAAGAGATTTGACCAAGGAGTACAAAGCCATAGTTTTGGATGAACTGGAGAAGTTTCAATGATACTGCGTCGTTTTATGCTGCATGTGAAAGAGCAGAACTGGTTCGCGGTTGGACTTGATGTGATCGTAGTAATCGTTGGTATCTTTCTCGGGCTTCAGGTTCAATCGGCCTATGAAGAAAGACAAGCTCAGGAAGAAGAGGGCCGCATTGTCGGGTATATGATTGCCGATATGGAAAGTTCACTGGACTATCTAGATCAATCAATATCAGATTTCGAGTATCGAATTTTATCATCGAGCAAAGCAATTGATATTCTTAATGCAGGTGTGTTGAATGACGAAGATATAGAAGATTTTGAACAGGCTATAATTAGACTAGGTAGAACCAATTCCGTAGACCCTTATTTAAATTCATTCGATGATGAAAACCTAAGTCGAATTATTGATAGTGATTTGCGAAGAGTGATCGGGAATTATTTAAGTAATGTTAAACGAATTAAAAACATAATTGAAGCGGTGAATGAAAGAATGACGCGGGCTAAAGATGTGAGAGATTTTAGATCACCTACTCTATGGAGATCGGCAGAAGATATTGGCCTTCATTATAATTTTGAGCAGTTAAAAAATGACGAACAGTATTTGATTGCTACAATAAACATGAATAGCTCCCAAACTTCCTACAAGATACGTTTTGAAGACATGCGCGATATTTCACAACAGATGCTTCAAATATTACATAAATATCAAGCTGGTGAAACTTTTGAAGTTGTGTCATTTGAGTAGTTATCTAATAGTTTCGTCAACGACCGCTTCTGGCCGTAAGCAGACGTTCAGTGATCTGCTAAAAGAGATTATACGTATAAATGATAGTTTCGTGCAATTTAGATTTCTAGTTCTTTGATCCAAATATCATTACTGAAATCACTTTGAAATTCAAAAACTACAAACTTAACAAGAAATAGAAAATTGAAAAAAATATATATAATAATTGTATTGATAATTGGAATAATTTTGCTAGTTGGTGTATTTGCTGTTCCTGTTGCGAGCTATATTGAAAAGCCGGATTATGAGGTCATCACTTCACATGAGAATATTGAGATCCGTGACTATGGACCAATGATTATTGCAGAAGTAGAGGCTTCAGGTAGCCGTCAAAATACTATTGGCAATGAGTTTGGTATATTGGCAGATTACATTTTTGGAAATAACACCCTACAAAATAATATAGCAATGACAGCACCGGTACAGCAACAGAAGAACATGAAGATTGCAATGACATCTCCAGTTCAGCAGCAATTGACAGATGAAGTATGGACGATTAGCTTTGTGATGCCTTCTAAATACAGCATAGATAAATTACCCAAACCGAATAATGATCGAGTGCGATTGAGGGAAGTACCGCCAAAGAAGCTCGTTGTTGTGCATTTCTCGGGCACTAATTCAGATGAAAACATTGAGAAGCATAAAAAACTGCTAATGAAATATATTGCGTCCAATCAGATCAAAACCGTTGGAACAATTAAATACGCTTTTTATGATCCACCATGGACACTTCCTATCATGCGAAGAAACGAAGTAATGATAGAAATAGAATGAGTTTATTATAGCCATAGGAAGTTTTAGAAAAAATATTATATGTACTAGAAACCATACATTCCGTACTTTTTAATTCAAAAAGATAATCATGTTTTTGAATGACTGCTTTCGGCCATAAGCGGTCATTCAAAATATATTACCCAAATATAATCCATTAATTAACCAAGAATATCTTTTAATGCTGCTGCTAATGCGTCCATATCAGCTTTTGAGCTATAAAGTGCGGGACTTACCCTTATCGCTCCTCCTCTTCTCATACCCCCATAAGGGTTAGCATTAATTTTATATTTTGATAACAAAGTCCGGTGTAGTTTTCCGTAACCTTCATTTGAATTTATCGTTTTAAGCCGGAAGGAGGTTATGCCGGCATACATTCGCTCATCTTGCGGCGTTAAGGCCTCAAAACGGTCATCATCAATCATTTGATTAACCCACTGGTTTCGCAAATCTCTGAACCGTCTGCCAATATGTTTTATACCGATGCTGTCTTGAAATTCGATAGCTTTCGGAACTGTAATTACAGCTGGCATATTTACTGTTCCAGTTTGAATACGATTTTTTATTTCTGTATTGACTTTACCGCCCTTTCCACTTTTCGGATCGATATCCAAAATTCTATCTTTACGAATATACATAAGCCCCAGGCCAAGAGGCGCGCCTATCCATTTATGAAGATTAAAACCTGCAAAATCAGCTCCAAAATCACCAAAATCAAAATCAAATTGTCCCCAAGAATGTGCAACATCCAAAATTACGGTAACGCCGTATGATTTTGCCATAGCTATGATTTCTCTAACAGGTGCAATAACACCTGTACGGGAACTCATATGTGTCAGTAACATCAATTTAGTCGTAGGATTATCTTTGATTACTTTTTCATAAAAATCAATAAAACCTTGATAAGATGCTGGGTCCGGAACACTAACTGAAATAACATTGGCGCCCCTCCGTTCTTCCAGATACTTCACTTCTGCCTGCATACTTCCATAATCAGTATCCGTAAAGATAACACTATCACCAGGTTTTAATTTATTATACCCAGCAAATAACAACTGCATAGACTCAGTGATATTACGTGTCAAAACAAGTTCATCTGCTCCGACATTTAATTTTTTAGCGAGAAGTGCCACAACTTCGTCTGCTTCTTGCCAATAATTGCCAAACCTATCGGGATCAACAGCTTTACCGCTACCAACATAAAGAGAATAATCCCTATTAATTTTACGGGTATTTTCAAAGTATGCTTCCATTACCGGAACTGACATGAGGCCCCAGTGACCTGCGTTTAAATTATTATAACCTTCAGCAACCTCATATTGATCAATAATAGTTTTCCAGTAAACCTCACTTCTTTTGTCCAAGATTGGTTGGGCGTTGCTAATGTTGGTCTGTGCTGCAACTGATACAGAAGCCAAAGCCGCCGTCGATTGCAAAAATTTACGTCTATCCATAATTCAAATCTCCTCGTTTTTGCCAGACTTTTATAGAGAAACAGTATCATCCATATTCAAATTATAGAAGGCAAATATATAATTTGAAATTTAAGTGTTTCATTTAGTGTAAATAGAAAGATAGTAAATGTCCGCTTTGGGTCGAAAGCAGACACTCAAACTAGCCCTAGAATTGACGAAAGTTTATTTAGTATTAACTACTACCTAAAAGCATTACATCACCAATATTTAATCACGTTTGACGATCAAATGGCGTCTTAATTCAGTGAATAATTAAGGTGGAATGTGATGGGAATAAATGGCAGAAATTTCGTGTCCGTCGTCGAATGATTTGAGAATCAATAGTCGTATTTTATAAGGAGACTTTGACTAAAATTGTTACTGAAATTAAGCGACGAGCTTGCGATATTGCAAGCATCTTTTTAATCTTTAAAAAAGGTATACCATCAACTCCTCAAACTCCACCCAGAATTAACGAAAGCCATCTCCGGCACCAATATGCCATAAAAACGCATACCTATGAATAATTAGCCACCTTTGACGGTCAAATGGTATCTTAATTCAGTCAATAAGTAGATTGGAGATTTTTAAAATTGCATTCATCGGTTATGAATATTTGTGGTGAGTTGTATGTGCCTTGAGGTTGTAGCAACGATACCAAGGATTTTTTTCCTTTTTATTACTCCGAAAAATTCTAATTCAACTCTATTTTATTGAGTATCGGCGTGCAACTTCAGCAATTTGAAGCAAAGTTTATCTCTCAAACCTAACAAATGTTGACAATAATTGATTATCCTTCAATAGTTTGTCTGATTTCGTATTATTTTATTTTGTTCTCATCTTCATTCCTTACGTCATTACGATGAGATCAAAACCTCTTATGCAAATACTTTAAATGGTCTCATAAGCTTTGACGGGGTACAAATTTACTGAAAAGATTTATTGAAAGTTTAATTTTAAATGCTACAGTGATTGAACATTAAATTTATCGATTAATCGTATGTACTGTATTATATTAATTATTAAATTAGGGGATATTAAAATGCATTTTAAGCCAACCAAAATATTTTTATCTATTATTGTCATCCTTTCGTCTTTCTATACAGCGCCGACTTTGATGGCGCAAGAAACGCAAATGGCATCTGTAAGTCAGAATGCGGGCAAAAACCTTAAATTCAAAGTAGCGATTGGCCGTTTCAGTAATGAAACCAACTATGGAAAAAGCCTTCTTCGCGACAATGATCTTGATCCGCTTGGAAAACAGGCGGCTGATATTTTGACAGCTTATCTGGCAATGTCAGATAATTTTCTTATTTTTGAACGTCCCGATTTATCTAAAATTGAACGTGAACAAAATCTCGCAGGAGAGTCTAGTGTAATTGGAGTCGATACACTTATTATTGGCTCTGTGGTTGAGTTTGGCCGCGCTGCAGACGGCCAACGTGGGCTTTTTAATCGAAAGAATGTGCAAACTGCCCATGCGAAAGTGGTAGTTCGTTTCGTTGATGTAAGAACTGGTCTTGTGTTTCATTCTGCGACGGGTAGCGGCGAGGCGACGAACGAAACAAAAACTATAATTGGCATTGGTAGTACTGCTGGATTTGATGCAACTCTTAATGATAAAGCAATTTCAGTAGCCATCGAAGATATGATTGAAGAATTGGTCAATACGCTTTCCGCCAGAACTTGGAGAACTGATATTCTAGCCGTTGAGGGCTCAAGCGTGTTTATTTCCGGCGGGGAAAAGCAAGGAATTCGGGTTGGTGACAAGCTAAAGGTAATGAAAGAAGGACGTACCATCAAAAGCAATCAATCAGGCTTTGATATTACTCTTCCAGCGTCACAAGTTGGTGAGCTAAGGGTTGAATCTCTATTTGGCGATAATGAAACAAACGAAGGAGCTGTTACAAAGTTGGTAACTGGAGAGCTTGGTGAAGGCCGTCCAGAAGACCTTTTTGTAACGTCTAGTAATTGATTGGGGAAAATCAAAATGAAAAATGTAATTTATAAAATTGGCATAGCCTGCGCGCTTTTATCTGTTGCTGCGTGTGGTAGTCTTCCGAAAAAAAATGAAATTCGCACTGATGATCAACCGACCTTAATGATTGTAAATGGTGAAAACGCGCAAGTCTATGTAGATGGTTTATCATTAGGGGTGGTTGAAGATAATGATCAGGCTTTTCCTATTTCCACAGGTTCACATAATGTCCGTATCGTTAAAGCTAATGGACAGATCGTAGAACAATCAATTTTTGTTCAAGGAAATACTAGACGGGAAATAAACGTAGCAAACTAATATTACGCCAGAATAACTAACATAATATATAATTCTAATTGAGGGGATTTTAATGAAATTGACGAATAAAACTGGCGCCGAAGCTATGACAATCATAGCGTTGGTACTAATAACTTCTGCATGTAATGGTGCAAATAATATGTATAACTGGGGAGGCTATAGTAACAGCCTATTAGGTTACTATAAAAACCAAGATGATGCACAATTAGCAAAATTTTCAAATACTCTTTTGGAAGGTATTCAAAAAGCAGAGATTGATGATACGGTACCACCAGGAATGTACGCGGAATATGGGTATACGCGGCTTGAATTAAATGATGCTAATACCGCCTCTATTTATTTTGAAAAAGAATGGGAAAAATGGCCAGAATCACGATTTTTAATGGAAAAGGTTATGAAACGCCTGACCACAACAATACCTGAATCTACAGCACCGGGGGATGTATGATGTCTAAAATAAAACTTGCAATTTTGATCGCCTCTGCAGCTATTTTATCTGCGTGTGCGACGCCACCAGCTTCAAAAGATTTTACAACGTATATAGCGGCTGACCCACATTCTATATTGATTGTACCAGTAATTAATCATTCTGCAGAAGTTGAAGCCGCGGATTTGTTTTTGACCACCCTTCCAGTTCCACTATCTGAAAAGGGATATTATGTGTTCCCGACTAATATGGTTAAAAAGGTAATGGAAGAAGACGGTTTAGGTGATCCGATGCTTGTACATTCTGCTGACACAACTCGTCTTGCAGAACTGTTTGGTGCAGATAGTGTTCTTTATGTAGAAATTCTTGAGTGGACGAACCGTTATAATGTCTTGGCCGCGGGCGTTGAAGTACACTTTTTATACACAATTAAAGACGGTCGAGATGGTAAATTATTGTGGCAAGATGAACAGCAATTATATGTAGACAAGTCACAAGGGGGGTCAGGCAATCTATTAGCTGACCTAATAGTTACAGCTGTTGTAGCAGCAACAGATAGCTTGAGTTCGGATTACACTTATGTAGCGAATAGTGCCAATGCAGCGGCTCTTTATGCTCCAGGACAAGGTATCCCAGCCGGCCCTTACTCTGCCCTTTATCAGGGAGATAAAAATGATTTTCCTGCTAACGGTTCTGGTATGATTTCTGATGCCACAGCGAGAGCTACAGCATATCAAGAAGACCCAAACGAAGGAATGGCAGACGCGGCGGAAGAAACGACTGAAGCTGAGGAAACATCTGACGAAGTTGAAGAAGAAAATGGTAGCTAGAATTTAAGAATCTTAAGCTAGATATTATTATAGAAAAGGGGCCGCTTTAAGTGGCCCCTTATTTTTATTTATAATGATATTCCTAATTTGAGGCGATGAATCTTTCAATTAACTCGACATTGCTTAAGAATTTCATAAAATCATTCTTTAAAAAGGGGCAGCACTTTACTTGAAGTAATTATAAGAGGCTAACGCCCGCTTTGGGTCGATAGCAGACACTCAAACTCGCCCTAGAATTGACGAAAGTTTATTTAGTATTAACTACTACCTAAAAGCATTACATCACCAATATTTAACCACGTTTGACGGTCAAATGGTGTCTTAATTCAGTGAATAATTAAGGTGGAGTGTGAGGGGAATAAATGGCAGCAATTAGTGAGTGACCTTTACCAGGTTATTTACATTTATAACTTCAATCTAATTTGGATAATTCTGAAACTGCTAAAGAATATGCCTCACCAGGATATTTTGTCCTGCCAGACCTTACAAGGTCTAACACCACATTCCTTACTTCCGCATAATGCTCCAATGTTTCGCAATATTGGTCGACCATTAAGACTAATATATAATCTAGATGCTCATCTGTAACAGGCGAGTTATCCTGTTCTGGTATTGGCTTTTTAAATTTCTGCAAATATAAGGGGTTAACTATCATAATTCATCACTATTTTTGTTGGCTCGTTCAGTTCAATTAGCTTCTTTTGTAACAGAGTTAAGGTCATAGAAGTTTGTGGCAACACGTAATCTAGGTAAAGCTCATAAATATCATCAGGGTCAGTAAAAAAAAGCAAACCATCGTTAATATTAAAGTCAGTATTATGAAGTTCAGGACCTAAACCTAAGTCGATAAGATAATCATGGGCACGCCAAGGTGGCGCGAAACTTCGGAACTCTCGACTTGAAGACTCAAACTCAAAAAACCATTTACGGGCATCAACCAGTTGCCCATATTCACACGGCTTTATTCCATATTCGGTATAAATACGCATAACATCTTCTGGGTCATTGCAGTCAAACCAATCTTCCTTGACAGCCTCAAGATATTCAGACCAAGTCGGTAACTCGTCCCTTACGAATTTAGGGGCTCCCCATTCGGCAATATCCCAACTTCCTAATTCAAACCATCCGTTCGATGTATCAATAAATAATGCATTCTTAAAGTCCTTGGAGCTTTCAATTAAGCCTTTTCCATAACTTTCAAAATTATTGAAATATTTACATAATAGTGTGCCGCCAAGAAGACCTCCAGATCCTCTTAAAAATGAACGTTTAGTAATCATTGTAGTTCTCCTCTTTAGTACTTCAGACGAAATGTCTCGGTGTACAAGCTGAACATCAAATACCGAACCCGTATGGTGGGTCAGACCAATAAAAAACCGCCTAGCTAAAAGCAAGACGGTCCATTCCGCTGCTTTAGCTGTATTTATATTGCGCCCGCAAGCTAGTAATCAAATCGGCGCTATGTATATTATACTCAGAAATGTAGTATAAACAAATTAAATTGAATTATATTCTTGTAGGCAAATCCTTTGAGTAGTCCAGTTTGGTATGAAGGGATACACATCCTCCAGTAAATAACCATAAAACTTTAATCATAATCACGCATCCACATGGAATAGGCGGCGCCTACAGCTTTTGGTAAGTGGCTTGCGATTGTTGACGTTTGCGGTGGAATATTAAGTTTTTTGGATCCCAGAACTTTGTGTCGACCTCCAGAGATCGGGTCTTCTTTTGCACATGCAAACGATAAGAGCATATCCCACGTAATGGATTGCCCGGGAACCATTTTAGATCTTTGGATTTGAAAAGCAGCGTCACGGTAATGAAGAAATGCCATGTCCCCCAACCTTAAGGCTGCCGCAATGGCGGCGATGCCTTCATGACCAGAGGAGCCGATTGTGTAGAAGCCTTGTCCCTGTGCTTGCATCTCGCGACTTTTTCGGTCTAAAGCTCGGGTTAAGCATCCGGTGCGAAAAATGGTTATGGCTTGTTGGCTGGTTAAAGGGCCTGTGGGTGCTTTACCGTCTGGGAAATCTTCTGCACTTACTCTGTCTAAGAAGTTTTGATGGACAATATTTGCACGATCCATAACTTATTCCTTAAAAAAATGCCTGTAGACCGGTTTGCGCACGCCCCAGTATTAATGCATGGACATCATGTGTACCTTCATATGTATTCACTGTTTCAAGATTGACCATATGGCGCATAATCTGAAACTCTTCAGAAATACCGTTACCACCATGCATGTCTCTGGACATACGGGATATATCAAGAGCCTTTCCACAATTATTTCGTTTGATAAGACTGATCATTTCAGGGGCTGCTGTCCCTTCATCCATTAAACGACCAACTTGCAGTGCTGCTTGAAGACCCAGAGAAATCTCAGTTTGCATATCGGCTAATTTTTTTTGAAAGAGCTGCGTTTGAGCAAGGGGACGGTTAAATTGCTTTCGGTCTAATCCATATTGACGTGCCGCATGCCAACAAAATTCTGCGGCTCCTAAAACGCCCCAAGCAATTCCATATCTGGCACGGTTCAAGCAACCAAAAGGCCCTTTAAGTCCTGAAACACCTGGCAATAATGCGTCTTCTCTCACCTCTACGCCGTCCATAACGATTTCACCGGTTACAGAAGCCCTTAAGGATAGTTTGCCTTCTATCTTAGGTGCTGACAGTCCTTCCATGCCTTTCTCGAGAATAAAACCTTTGATCTGCCCGTCATGGGCTTGTGATTTTGCCCAAACGATAAACACATCGGCGAAGGGTGAATTTGAAATCCACATCTTTGTTCCAGAAAGGCGATAACCTCCGTCTATTTTTTTAGCCACTGTGCGCATGGAAGAGGGGTCGGAACCTGCATCAGGCTCTGTTAATCCGAAACATCCTATCAATTCACCACTTGCAAGTTTGGGTAAATATTTTTCTTTCTGTTCATCTGAGCCATAAGCATTGATAGGATACATCACTAAACTAGACTGTACTGACATCATCGAGCGATAACCTGAATCAACGCGTTCAATCTCTCTAGCAACCAGACCATAGGTGACATAACCAGCACCAAGTCCACCATAATTCTCAGGGATAGTGACCCCAAGTAGTCCCGCTTCACCCATTTCTCTAAATATTTCAGGGTCGCTCAGCTCTTCACGATTTGCATCAATGACTTTAGTTTGAAGCTTTTCTTGAGCGAAAATATGCGCCGCATCACGTAACATTCTTTCATCTTCTGTGAGTTGTTTTTCAAGAAGCAGGGCATCGGACCAATCAAACGGTCCAAGGGAAGGGCCAAATCCATTTTGCACGGGTAATATCCTTTAGGGTTTTTATTATTATTACTCTATACGAGTAAGGGTTGAAAATAGATGAACTAGATCTAAGTAAATTTATGACTATATTTTTATTTTTTTCAATGGATAATTAGATGGATGAATTAAAAGTTTGCAATAAAGCTAAATAGAACAATTGACTGAACAGAGTAAACCGTCATAAATTTAAATATCTGTAAATCTAAGCGGTACTTGACTAACAAAAACACCGAGGATCAAAAATGTATACATTAATTCTAATTGCTTCGAGCATTTTATTATTGCTTTCGTTATTTAAAAATAACAATCAAATTATTTTTGTCCTTTTTGGGGCCTTCATTTGGTCGTTATTCGTTCTTTTGGGGGTGGCGGGTTTCTTGGCTATTATTCTTGGGCTCTTTATCGCTGTTTTGGGTACAATGCTTCAGTATAACCCGGCCCTTAGGCGTTCATTGTTATCTGATAAATTGTTTAAAATTGCTGCGAAAGTTCTGCCAAGGATGAGTGAGACAGAAAAAACAGCGTTAGAGGCAGGAACGGTATGGTTCGATGGCGATATATTTTCTGGAAACCCTAACTGGGAAAAATTATTTCAATATAAATCATTCCAATTAACAGAAGAAGAGCAGGCCTATGTAGATGGCCCCGTTGAAACATTATGTGAAATGTTAGATGATTGGCAAATCCAACAGGATAGGGAGCTTCCAAGCGAAGTTTGGGATTATATCAAACAAGAGAAATTTTTCGGCCTTGTCATTCCAAAAGAATATGGCGGGTTAGGGTTCACGGCTTCCGGTCATTCGGCGGTGGTGACAAAAATTGCGACGCGCAGTATTGCGGCGGCGGTAACCGTTATGGTGCCAAATTCATTAGGGCCTGGCGAGTTGCTCGTCCATTATGGTACCGATGAACAAAAGAAAAAATATTTGTCAAAATTAGCGACCGGCGAGGATATTCCATGTTTTGCATTAACCGGCCCTGAGGCAGGTAGTGACGCGGGTGCCATGCAAAGTTATGGTCATGTTGTTAAGCGCAAAGTTCGCGGCAAAGAAGTCATCGGCGTATCGTTAGATTTTAATAAACGTTATATAACTTTAGCGCCAATCGCCACATTGGTTGGTTTGGCTTTTAAATTAAAAGATCCCGATAAAATTTTAAGTGATGACGTTGAGAGAGGTATAACGTGTGCGTTGCTTCCTCGTAATATTAAAGGGATGACAATAGGAAACCGCCATGATCCGATGGGGGTTCCGTTTGCCAATGGTCCTATTCAAGGAAAAGACGTATTTATTCCAATTACGTCCATCATTGGTGGAGAAGAAGGTATTGGCAACGGCTGGCGTATGCTTGTTGAATCGCTTGCGGCGGGACGGTCAATATCATTACCGTCAATGTCCGTCGGGGCTGCGCAACTAGCGACACGGGTTTCTGGTGCTTATGCGACCATTCGAGAACAATTTGATACGCCGATTGGTCGTTTTGAAGGGGTGGAAGAATTATTGGCCAGAATTGTCGGTTATACATACATGATGGACGCCACAAGAAGAGTGACCAGCGCCGCTATTGATCAAGGGGAAAAGCCATCCGTCCTTTCCGGAACGGTAAAGGCCTATTTAACGGAAGGAATGCGTAAAACCCTTAATGATGCAATGGACCTTCGCGCTGGTGCAGCGATTATTCGCGGACCGCAAAATATACTATCCCGGGCGTATTCTGCTATTCCCATTGGCATTACGGTTGAGGGGTCAAACGTGCTGACACGGTCAATGATTATTTACGGGCAAGGCGCTATTAGAAGCCATCCTTATTTGCTGAAGGAAATGACGGCGCTTCAAACAGATAATAAAGCGGAATTTGATATTTATTTTTGGAAACATATTTCTCAAGTGTTTTCAAATTTAGCGCGGTCAGTTATATTGGGGCTTTCAATTCGTCTTGGCCTTTCACGTATTATTACGTCATCAGAATTATCATGTTCAATGACACGGTTAAGTTATTTAAGCTCTGTATTTGCGTTTGTGTCCGATCTGGCGCTTGCGACCTACGGTGGGACATTGAAACGTAAAGAAATGATCAGTGGCCGATTTGCGGATGCTTTTTCATGGATTTATATCGGTGCCACGACCATGAAACGCTATCATGAAAATAAAAATGATGAGGAAGAGCCTTTGTTAGAATGGTGTATAAGCACCGCCTGCCATAACGCATACGAAGCTCTTTTGATGACCGTTGATAATATGCCTAATATGATCATTCGGGGCATCCTTCGTCTGTTATTGTTCCCATTGGGGTTAAGGTTTTCTGTTCCTGATGATCAACTTACATCACAAGCCGCAAGCAGCATACTTGATGGCGGGGCATTAAGAGAGAAATTATCAGAAGATGTATATGTGCCGCGGGCAGATGATCCTGCATTGGGTAGATTGGAACACGCGCTGCGTACTGCGGTTGAGGTATTGCCACTAAAAAGAAAGCTACGCATTGCAAGAAAAGAAGGGATCATCACTGCGAGGTACGGTCAGGAAATGATCAATGAAGGACTAGCGGCCAATATTATCACCCAAAGTGAAGCAGATGAGATTATTAAATATGATTTACTTCTTTCCGAAGTCATTGACGTAGATGACTTTGAACCCGAAATATACAAAAGCTTGAAATAACAGTATTGGTTATTTTGCAGTTATATACTTTTTTCTAATATAATAGCGTTTCAGTATTATCAGAGGATGAATTTAAAATAAGTTCTTTACGAATTAATGCGTTTTTTCTTTCTTCATCTTTCAACGATTGAATATAGTCGTCCAATTTTTGTTTTTGCATCGCCGCTGTTTGATTAACCTGATCTAATTCTTGAGAATATTCTATCTGTATTTGTCGTGTTGCTTCAATTTCTGCCCGACTATAATTATGTTTATAGTCAACATCTGACGTATCTCTTATAAAATTACTGGTTACAAAATTACCGTTTTGCATATGCATTCGCAATTCTCTTGTCGTAATATCATCCGAATTATTGATCGCTTCAAGCCTTCTCGCTTGAGTTCTAGCTCGGGAAGATGATCTTTTTTCCTGCCTTTTCGCTACTTTGTTTAAGACAGCATCCAAGGCTAGCTTTTGTTTATTCTGAATTTCTGCTAAGGCAGTAATTCTTTCCAGGTTTATTTCTTCAAGTTGCGCTTTATAGAGTTCATCAAAATAGCCAAATCGACTTTTGACAAATTTATCATCGGCATTTTGTCCATGAACATTAATCGCATTAGGATCGATACCTGATTTTATTAAGCGGTTAAATAATTCAATATGTTGACCGTTAATTGGTTCACTGCTTTCTGGGTAAGCATGAAAAAGCAGGGTTTGCTCTTCACGATCAATCGTCGAATTTATGGGATCACTTATACCGGCCATTTTCGCGTCTTCAAGAATTTGCCAATATATTGATTGAGTAGTCCTGTGCTTAGTTGATGAAGGTGAGGTGATATCTTTGTTAATGGTAAAGGTCGTTATTCCCTTAACCACCGACATCGCAATATTATCGCCAGTCTGGCCACTAGAGGTTACGGGAACGCCCTTGCTTAAAAGATTGCTTGCTTTTTCGCGCTCACCAAAATAGACGGCTTGTATCAAAAAGTTGCTTGCTTCGTTGTTTGATTTAGGATCCGTGAAATTATCTGGCCACAGCATTGCGGCATGATCATATTGTCCTATCCACATTGCTGTTGACCACGCCGATTGACCAGATGGCGTTGTTAAGTCCTTTATTGCGCCATTTTTAAGCAAGATTTCCGTCGTTTCAATGTTACCGAGCTGCGCTGATAAAATGAGAGGTGTTAAGCTGCTACCATTGACTTGGGTAATTTGATTAACATCTGCGCCTAAATCTATTAATTTTTGTACTAATTCTATATTTTTTAATGAAATAGCGGACCATAAGGGAGTATGATTATTAAGATCAAATTCTTCAAAATTACTTTGTTGATAGGCGGCAGCAACTTTTGTGAGTAATTGATTTGAAGCATCGAGTGCTATTAATTCGTTGATTAAATGTCCGGGCAATTTTCTTTTGCCTATCTGATCTTTAAAATTAACAGCTCCGACATCAAATATATGCTCTAACGTTTCAAAGTCTTCTAATGAAAGATATAAATTTGCATATGGGTTTAAGCCCACTGGTAATTCAGCTTTAATGATTTCGCCATAAAGTTGGTTCAACTGACTTTCATGCGAGATAAATGCCAGGTTATCCACTTTCTCTTTTTGCTCTTGAATTAATTGATCATAATCACAAAAGAGGCACCGTAATGTTTGTGGGCGTGCCATTTTCTCTTTTTCATTTTTTATGGCGCGACGCATTGTCCTAATTGCACCTCTTAAAGCGGCAGATTCTGATTTATAAAAATCCTTTGTTTCAATACGAATGAGTTCTGAACCATAGGCGTCATAGAGAAACATTGCGCTTTTATAGGGCTTCTTAATATCTTTGGCAGTAATATTCCTTCTTCCTGAAGAAAATCTTCCATCTATCATAGTGCGTCTTTTAAATGCTAAATATTTAGCAGACCCGATAAATCCATCTGACGTAAATGAGGATAGATCTCTACCTATTATATTTTCTTGATCTTGCCGTGTCATTTCAAATTGGACGTAATTCTCGTCCGTTACATAGTAATAAATATAAAAATTAGTATTTTTCTTTAAATCAAATGGTTGAACAGTGCCAAACTCCTTTTCAAATTCTTTAATCAGTCTTTTCATATCAGATTGACTGGTCGCTGGGTTATAGATCAGAGTTAGCGTTGCGTCCTGATCTTTTGCGATAGATATGTGATTTATCGATAGAGATACGAAAAGGATGATGAAGAAAATTGATATTTTTTTTAGCATAGCAAACCCCAGAATTTAATTGATGTAAAATATACTACCAACTATTGGAGCTGTAACAAATTCACGAAATATAAATTAATCGTGATCAACCAGAAACTCATGTAGTTAACGTCATAAATTAGACAGTTGGCCAAACCGGAAGTTAGTTTAATAAAAGCGGTTCCGTCCGATTGAAAAAGTGAAATGACCATTATGCTTTTTAACGATAAGCCAGATAGTATATCATATGATGCTGATATGATTAGCAAAGCCATTCGAAACGAATATGGCATTGGTAATGAGGAATAACATTTTTCTAGTGAATAATGTTTGAATCTTATGGTTACTTGCGTTTATAATTTTGCTACATTTCTGAAGATTGAAGAAAGGCTTTATTATTTTGATAAAACTCTATAATAATTAGGCCTTCTGGAATCAGAAAAAAAGGGACTGGGGAAGAATGAATATTTTTTTAGGGTGCCTGCTAGATAAATTATAAAAGGTCAAGTTATGGAGTTTATATTAGCCCTATATGATATTATGGTCAGTATCTTTACTGAGATCATTGGAATATTTTATCAGAGCTCAATATTTATTTTATTCGGATTGTTATTTTCCGGGATAATGCACGAATTTATCCCTATGAAATTGATTACGAAAAATCTAGGGCAAAACGGTATTAAAGGTATTTTCTGGGCGACGCTTTTAGGGGCTCCGCTTCCGTTATGTTCATGTAGCGTGCTTCCCGCTGCAGCAACACTCAGGAAAAAAGGTGCTTCAAAACCGGCGACGGCCTCATTCATTGTATCCGTGCCGGAAACGGGTGTCGATTCCGTTATTGTATCCTATGGTTTGCTTGGGCCAGTTATGGCCATATACCGTCCATTTGCCGCCATAATTAGCGCAATCGCCGCAGGCCTGGCGTGCGCGTTTTTAACGCGCGATGAAAAAGAACAAGTCGCGCTTTCTAAAGAAGAGCAAAAGAAACTTGATGAGCTTTCGGAACATCATCATCACGATCATCATGATGGGCATGGCCATGATCACGATCACCACCATCATCATCACGATGATCTTGCAGATTCAAAAAATGAAACCTTAAAAGAAAAAGGTAAAGGCATATTCAAATATGGCTTTGGCCCGATGCTTGATGATATTGCCTTCTGGGTTGTCGTCGGGCTTGTGATTACAGGTATCATGCTTGCGCTTGTTCCTGATAATTTCTTTTCATTTGGTGATAGCTTTTTAGCGGTTCTTCTTTCAATGCTGATTATGGTTATGATTAGTGTTCCACTTTACACTTGCGCGAGCATGTCCACGCCCGTCGCCGCCGGCTTGATCGTTAGCGGTCTTTCACCAGGGGCAGCACTTGTGTATCTCTTAACCGGTCCTGCGACCAGTATTGCGACCATTAATATCGTTGGTAAGATGCTTGGTTATAGAGTGATGTGGGCGTATTTGTCTTCCATTATCATTGTGGCTATTATATTCGGAATTACGCTTGATTATTTTGCAGCGGATATTATCAGATCAGAAGCAACGATAGCCCTTAATAGTGTAGATAGCACCTTTTGGTTCGTTTTAAAAACGGCCTCGACTATTGTTTTTGTTGGTCTTGTACTTGTTAGCTTCTGGCGTAAGAGTTACCGTGCGCCATTAAATGATCTTAAAAAACAAGCAGCGATTGCGGGGTGTTTTCTAAAAACACATCAGAAAAACCTGACGACTGCTCTAGCGGCAATTTTTATTATTGCGCTTTATCCATTTTACACGCTTCAAGTGCCACCGGGCAGTCAAGGGATGATTATGCGTTTCGGTGAAGTGGTTGATAAAGATTTATCGGCCGGTCTTTATTTTAGATTACCGTCACCGATTACAGAAACGGTTGTTGTGGAAAGCAGTACCGTACGCCAAATTTCCATTGATGAAAGTCTTGGTAATTTTACCGTAAGCGGCCAACGGGTTAATTCTTATGAAAACTCCAATACCTATTTAACGGCTGATGAAAATGTATTGTTGATTAAGTCGGTTATTACTTATGAAATTGATGATATTTATAATTACCATTTTTATAGCGAGCAAAATGATAATCTTTTAATGGATCTTGCGCGTCAGGTTCTTGTTTCTGAATCAATACAATTGCCAATCGATCAAGTATTCACAACGGAGCGAGGAAACCTCGAAAGCCGTTTTCGCGAAGCATTAAAGCTTAAGGTAAAGTCGCTAGAGCAGGGCTTCAATGTATTGGATGCAAGGCTCGTTTATGTTCATGCACCTAATAGAGTGCATGATGCATTTCGTGATGTAGCAAGTGCCCTAGAAGATTTACAAAGAGAATTATTCCTAGCCGATGGTGATGCCATTTCCATGCTTAACGAAGCAAAAGGAAATTCTGAAACCATTAAGGCAAATGCAAGAATTAATGCAGTGAATAATGTGGCAAGTGCCAAAGGGGAAGCAGCAGGATTTAAACCGCTCGCTGATGTTCACCAAGAATATCCATATCTGACTGAAAAACGACTACAGCTTGAAGCACAGGAAAAATCATTGGTTTTACCGACGCTTTATCTCAACGGCCTAAGAAATTCTCAAGGCCTTGATTTGTGGCTCGACCCCAATGCAGAAGACGTGGTCAGATTTAAGTTTAAGGATTAAAGGAAGATATTTAAAATGATTAATAATAAAGCCACCATTATAGTTTCGGTTTTGATAGCATGTTATCTTACAACATCATTTTATGTCGTAAATGAAGCCGAATATAGCATTGTGACACGCTTTGGACGTACGGTCGCCGTGCATGATGATCCGGGATTAAAAGTAAAGCTTCCCATTCCTTTTGAACGCGTTGTTCGTTTTGATAAGAGAAACATGTATCAGATCATCCCGGAAGAAGAATTCCTGACGTCTGATAAAAAGAATATCATTGTGTCCTCTTTTTTAACGTGGAAAATTATCGATCCTGAAAAATTCCTGACCGCTTTAAGAACACGTGATGCAGCAGAGGCTCGAATTGAAAATCTTGTGAAATCGCTCTTTGGTGCGGCCCTAGGTCAAAAACCATTTACTGATTATATTCCTGCTGACATTACACAATTAGAAGATATGAAGGCGTCAGAAAATATTTTAGCCATGGAGCAGAAAATATTCACGGAAGCATCAGCAATTGCCAGCCGTGATTATGGTATTGAATTTTCGACCGTCGGCGTATCAAAATTTAATTTCCCAGCTCAGAATTTGATCAGTGTTTATGCACGTATGCGTGCAGAACGTGAACGTATTGCAAAATCATATCGTTCAGAAGGGGATGCTGAAGCAAGAAAAATCCTCGCTGACGCCAGCAGACAAAGTGCTGAAATTATATCGTCAGCCGAAGCAGATGCCGAAATTGCCCGCGGTGAAAGTGAAGCCGAAGCCGCGCGCATATATGCTGAAGCCTATAAAGACAGAGAGGATTTTTATGAATTCCTTAGAACTCTAGAGGTTTACCAGAGCATCATTGATGATGACACAACGTTAATCTTACCAGAAGATTCGCCCTTACTTGATCTTCTTACCAACCCACCTTTAAAGAAGAGATAGGTGGATAAAAAGATGTTCAAGAAAATTTTATATAGTTTAGGCGCACTTATTATACCGTTATATGCGGTAACGGGTTTTTACGCGGTGGAGCCCGAAGATACAGCCGTTACTTATATTTTCGGCAAAATGATAGATAAGAATGTTGAGGCTGGAATTCATTGGAATTTGCCATATCCATTTGGCAGACAAACCGTTAAAACCACCAAAGCTAACTTGATACTATCTGTTGGTGAAACCGCACCGGAACTAGAAAGCTTTACCTTCGGAGCGCGTAATTTATGGATGACGGGCGGCGCGAGCTTGGTAGAGATTAAAATTGATATTCAGTATACAATTACGCAACTTGATTTATACGAAGTGTCCCATGATAGCCCGGAAGTGTTTCTTGATTTTCTTGCGCAAAAAATGTTGACACGAACACTCGTGGAGCAAAGTGTCGATGATATTTTAACCACCGGCCGTCAATTACTGGGTAGAGAAATTCAGCAAGCGATGCAAATTGAATTAGATGAAGCACAAATTGGAATTCAAGTTCAGGATGTTATCATTAAATCATTATCACCGCCGAATAATGATGGTGTTGCGGATGCGTTTCAACTTGTACAAAACGCCAATTCAGATCGCTACCGTACTCTTGAGCAAGCAGAGACCCAGAAAAATCAAATGCTATTTGAAGCGGAAGCAGAAGCAAATAGAATTAGAAATGAAGGTCGATCAAATAAGTTCGCCCGGATTGAAAAAGCAAAAGGTGACGTGGCGCGCTTTACAAACTTGGCCCAAGAATGGCAAAAATCACCACAATCAATGGAACGTAGGCTTTACTTAGAAGAAATGACTGACATTTTGAAAGGCGTTAAAGTTTATATTGTTCCGGATAAAAGCGCACAAAGTGATAGTGTACAAGTCATCGGCCGATAATAATTGACTGTAATTTATTAAGTTGCGTCCAATACTGTTTTCATAACGTAAACAAAGTGTAGTTTTCGGTATGATTTGCGTGAAACGCCAATTGTTCGAAGTAATTTAATTCTGTTTAAAAGCGCGGGAAGCATTAAATATAAATATGCTTCTAAAATTTTCTTATGAATTTACACTTTATACTAGGTGATCAGCTCAATCAAAAAATATCTTGTCTTGAAGGATTTAATCCTGAAAAAGATATGATTTTTATGTGTGAAGTATGGGAAGAAGCTACATATGTTAAACATCATAAGAAAAAAATAGCATTTATTTTCTCTGCGATGCGGCACTTTGCAAAAGAGCTGTTAAATCTAGGGTATCAATTACGTTATACCAAGCTTGATGATGCAAAGAATAAAAATTCATTTGTAGCTGAACTTAAACGCGTGATTAAACTTTATTCACCAAGCAAAGTAATCTTCACGGAACCAAGCGAATATCGAGTATTGGAAGATCTTAAAAATACGGATTTTGGCGTGCCTCTTGAAATAAGAGCGGATGACCGGTTTTTATCCACTCATGAAGAGTTCGAAACATGGGCAGAGGGTCGTAAACAATTACGAATGGAATATTTCTATCGCGAGATGCGAAAAAAATATGAAATTCTAATGGATAAGGGAAAGCCAAAGGGAGGCGCGTGGAATTTTGATGCAGAAAACCGTAAGCCCCCTAAAGAAGGATTGTCGGTACCTAAACCATTCGATAAAAAACCAGACACTATTACACAAGACGTTATAAAATTAGTCGAGCATTTTTTCCCAGATCATTTTGGCGATCTTGAAACATTCTATTTTGCCGTTACCAGGGATGATGCCCTAAATGCCCTTACTATGTTTATTAATAAACGCCTCGCTCACTTTGGTGATTATCAGGATGCCATGATAGAAGGTGAGCCGTGGATGTATCATTCTCATATTAGTTTCTACATTAATTGTGGACTTCTATTACCTTATGAATGTGTGCGTGAAGCTGAAAATGCATATGAAGAAGGATTGGCCCCTCTTAATGCGGTGGAGGGTTTTATTCGGCAAATAATAGGCTGGCGGGAATATGTCCGCGGTATTTATTGGTTGAAAATGCCGCACTATGAAAATGAAAACTATTTAGAAGCAAACCGTAAACTGCCCAATTTATTTTGGAACGGCGAAACGCAAATGAATTGCCTGCGTCAATGCGTTAAGGAAACTAAAGAAAATGCCTATGCCCATCATATTCAGCGCTTAATGGTACTAGGGAATTTTTCACTCATAGCAGGTTTATCACCCGAAGAAGTAAATGAATGGTATTTAATCGTTTATGCCGATGCCTTTCAATGGGTCGAGCTTCCAAATGTTACTGGAATGATTTTATTTGCAGATGGCGGTAATTTAGCGTCTAAACCCTATGCGGCGAGCGGGTCTTACATAAATAAAATGTCAGATTACTGTAAAAATTGCCGCTATAAAGCGACGAAGAAAAATGGACCTGATGCTTGCCCATTTAATTATTTATACTGGGATTTTTTAATTCGAAATCAAGAAAAGTTGAGCAATAATAACAGGCTAAGAATAGTTTATAACCTACTTGAAAAAATGGAATTAGACAAAATCAATGCAATAAAAGAAGATAGCAGACGTTTTTTGAATTCACTAGATCGCGGTGAGATCGTTTAATGCTATTGATGAAGGTAGAATAATTTGAAAAATAAAGCCCCCAAAAGTGAACTCTCAAACGAATATAATCAGATCATTGAAATGGCTTGGTGCGATCATACCAGCTTTGATACAATAGAAAGACAAACTGGTATCAGTGAAAAGCAGGTCATCAAGATTATGCGTTCCTACTTAAAACCTTCTAGCTTTCGGGTATGGCGAAAACGTGTTTCGGGGCGAAAAAGCAAGCATGAAAAATTGATTTTTACTGAAAAGAATGAGCAATTTTTTAAAGGCTAAGCCGTAAATTGAGACCATAGGTAGGTAGCCAGAACAATAAAGATTGTTATAGGCACGGCTGTTCTAATCCAAAGGTAATAATGTTGGTGGCACTTCATGGTTACGCTTCCAAAAACTTCATGTAAAAAATCAAATTTTGATAAGAAGCGCGTTATCACGAGCACCGCAAGGCCACTACCGAATATTTGCATTCCTGACCCAAAATAAAGATCAACTTTACCTATGAAATCCGGGTCATGGGCACTTGGGATAATCATAGGCACTTCGACAATTAACAATGCGAGGATAATTTTCTTTCGGCTATTTTCCCCTTTTAATCGTTCACTAATGCTGCCGACGACGGCTTCTACTGTTGCAACGATCGATAAAAATGCGACGAGGAATAAAGCCAATAAGAACACGGCACCAATTATTCTTCCTCCTGGCAAAACGGCGAATGCTTGCGGTAATGTGTAAAACAGAAGCGTTGGCCCTTGCGACATATTTAAACCAAAGATTAGGACGGTCGGTACAATGAAAAATGTGGCCATAAGAGCGGCACCGCCATCAAAGAGAGCCGTGCTTGTCGCCGTATTAATTATATTTTCTTCCTTAGACATATAGCTGCCATAAATCACCATGATGGTGCCGCCCAACCCTAATGAGAAAAACGCCTGACCAAGCGCCGCAAAAATAAGATCGCTGTTTACCTTGGACCAATCGGGTTTCAAAAACTCAACCATGTAATCGGTCGCGCCTTCTAATAAAAACGTGTATACGACCAAATAAAGAAGCACTGCTGAAAACAAAGGCACAATGATTTTACTAACACGTTCAATACCCTTTACCACACCAAGATAAACAATAAAGAGTGTGCCAAGCAGAACGGTTACGGCAAACGTATACTGCATCCATCCATTTGCAAGGCTTGCTTCATATTCTGGAGTTGAGCATGCGTTAAATCCGGTGGTGCCAGCAAAAATTGATGCATATAAAAGGTTGCCAAGGATGACCAAGTAAGCGGAACTTGAAATCATATAACAAGCCACCATTAACCAGCCGATATATTGACCGAACCTATTTCCCATAGCTGTTTCAAAGGCTTTGATTGAACCACTGCGTGTGTTGCGACCTAATGTGAGTTCACCTGTCATAGCTGGAATAGCGATAAGGGCCGTGAAAATAATATAAAATAATAAAAATGTTCCGCCACCATTGGCCCCCATCATATATGGAAACCGCCAAACATTTCCAAGCCCAACAGCCGCGCCTACCATTACAATAATCGTTAAAAATTTTGATGAAAACTTTTCTCTTGATGGCTGCATTGCTGTCTACCTAATTTAATGTGTGACTAATTACCTTTATATTTGGACGGCGTCTAAGGCTTGTGAAAAATCATTGAGAATATCTTTCTCATCTTCGCAGCCAACTGAAACTCTGATTAAACCATAGTCTACTCTTGCGGCAGCCAATGTGTATACATCGCCGAGGCTGGTTGCCATATCAACCATTTTCAAGGCATTCATAAATTGATGAAGGTTATTTGGATCACCTTTAATGTTGAATGATAGCATGCCGCCACACCCTTTAGGAAATTGGTTTTCTATTAATTGGGTTTGATGACTTTCTGGTATGCCCGCATAACGTATCCAATCAACTTTTTCATGTTTTTTAAGCATGTTTGCGAGCGCCAGCGCATTCTTACTGTGTCTGTCCATTCTTAGCGGGAGTGTGCGAATACCACGTAAAATAAGCCATGCATTAAAGGGACTAATACACTGTCCGAACGAAGACATCGTTGATCGCGCCTTTGCAATATGTTCTTCAGACCCACACAGAATACCACCAACAGCATCACCATGACCACTAAGATACTTTGTGGCAGAATCAAGAATTAAATCTGCGCCATATTCAACAGGACGAAGCAGATAAGGCCCAAGATAAGTATTATCAACGATAAAGGATAAATCATGATCACTGGCAATTTCTTTTAGGCCAGTAAGATCAACAACACACATTTGAGGGTTAGTAATTGTCTCTGCAAATAGAGCCTTTGTGTTTGGTTTAATTGCACTGCGCACGCTATCTAAATCAAGCATATCGATAAATGTGACTTCAATTCCCATTTCCGGACATTCTTCAACGAAAAAATTGCGGCTAATGACGAATAGCTTATCTGTGACAATCACATGATCCCCTGATTTCGCGCACAAACGAACGGCCGCTGCAACTGTTGCCATACCCGATGACATCGCTAAGCTGCTCTCTGTTCCTTGTAAAACCGACATTTTATCTTGCAGCATGTCAATTGTTGGATTTCCTTCGCGAGTATAAAGGTTTGGTCCATTGGGATCATCATAATTTTTGAAGGCATGCGTCAAATCTTCTGATGTTTCAAATGAAAATGTGGCGGTTTGATATATAGGGGTATTATGTGCGCCTGTTGCCGGATCACGATATTCGCCGGCTCTAATCGCATTGGTATCAAAGCCCCAATTATTTTCATTTTTCATTATATTTTTTCCTTAGATGATAAAATCAAAGGAAGATTATAAAAAACTTGACTATATAGTCAATTTTTATGAAGAAAGAGATAAGAATTTATAGTATGGATATCAGCGTTTATTCAATGATGACGCCTCTTAAGATCATATTGACGGCATCATCATATACCTTTTCACGCTGCTCTTTGCTTAAGTGTTTATTGCCGTTTAAAATTTTAATTTGATCCCGCTGATGTGAAAAATGTGTCGTAATACCCCATAAGAAATAAAGTAAATTTTGTGGTTCAATCGAAACAATTTGTCCGGTATCGACCCAACTCTGAATTAGCGCAGTTTCTTTTTTATTTCTTTTTTTCATGCTTTCACGAATGTCCGACGTAAGGTTTCTTGCGCCGCGCATCATTTCCCAATTCCAAATTTTATGGGCATGCGGATTTTCAAATGAAATATCAAGCAAGCTTCTGACATAAATCCGTAAGGCGGTCTTAGCATCGCTTTTGGTCATCATGACGTCTACTTCGTTTTTCCATAGGTCACGAAGTTTCATAATGACGGTTAAATATAAATCTTTCTTTGTCGGAAAATAATAATGAATGTTGGCTTTCGGCATATTTAACTTATCAGCAATTTCTTGGATGGTTGCTGTGTTATATCCTTTTTCAGAGAATATCTTTTCTGCAGCCGAAATGATTTTCTTTTCGTTACGGTTACGCACTCGTTGCTTTCGTTCAGCATTATTTTTCGTTTGCTTTGCCATTTTATATAAATCTATTTTGGGGGCTCTGATAATACTCTTGAAACACAATCTTGCCAGCGGTCGTATTTCTCTTTTCTAAGATGCGTACTCATTTCGGGGATAAATCGACTTTCTCTAACCCATTTTTGTGCATATTCATCGGGGCCGGGTAATAAATCAGCGTAAAAGCCTGCCATATAGGCGGCGCCAACGGCTGTTGTTTCTAATATTTTGGGTCGGTCAACTGAAACACCAAGAATATCCGATAAGAATTGCATGGTCCAATCAGAGGACGCCATACCACCATCGACCCTTAAGATCGTATCGTTGTTATTTGTGACATTCCAATCTTTATACATGGATTCAATTAAATCACGTGTTTGATAACCAACACTTTCTAATGCTGCTCTGGCGATTTCCGCGGGACCCGTGCCACGCGACATCCCAAATATGGCGCCGCGTGCTTCTGCGTCCCAATAAGGAGCGCCAAGACCGGTAAAAGCCGGAACCATAACAACATTCTGATTGTCGTCCGATTGATGGGCCAAGGCCTGTGTTTCAGTGGCATCATTTATCATTTTCAAACCATCTCTAAGCCACTGCACTATGGCACCCGCCATAAATATCGATCCTTCAAGGGCGTATGATGGGCTGCCATCAAGTTGATAGGCGACCGTTGATAGTAAGCGGTTTTTTGAACGAACAATGGTATCGCCCGTATTTAATAGGGCGAAACATCCCGTTCCGTAAGTTGATTTAATCATTCCGGGGCTAAAACATGCCTGTCCGACCGTCGCACTTTGCTGGTCACCAATAGCGCCACAAATTTTAATGGTCCCATCAAAATATTCAGGTAAAGTTCCACCAAAATTGGCCGCGCAATCCTTAACTTCTGGTAGGACCGAAGCGGGAATATCAAGCAATTTCAATAGATCCTGATCCCAGCATCCATTTCTAATATCATATATCATTGTTCTTGATGCGTTGGTTGCATCGGTTGCGTGGATGGTCCCACCCGTTAAACGCCAAATAAGCCAGGTATCAACGGTACCAAAAAGTAATTTTCCAGCATCAGCTTTTTCACGTGCACCTTCGATATTCTTTAAAACCCAACTAATTTTTGTACCGCTAAAATATGAATCGATTAATAACCCTGTGCGTTCAGCAACCATTTCTGAATGGCCGGCATCAATTAAATCCGCACATAAATTCGCTGCGCGTCGATCTTGCCAAACAATGGCATTATGAATTGGCTTACCACTTTCAGAATCCCACAATACGGTTGTTTCACGTTGATTTGTAATGCCGATACCAGCAATATCGACGGATGTTAAATCAGCTTTACTGATTGCTTCTCGGCATGTGCTAAGTGCGGTGTTAAATAAATCATCAGGATCATGTTCAACCCAGCCAGGCTTTGGAAAATGTTGCAGGAACTCTTCTTGTGCCATCGAAATTATATTGAGTTCCTGATCAAAAACGACAGCACGTGTTGACGTGGTTCCTTGATCGATTGACAGAATGTAATCGCCCATTTGCTAATCCTTAATGATTAAATACGCTCGTTACTGCCATGACTTAACCAGTTCGTCATAACCAATCGTGATTGGGGACGGTTTCTCGTTTGCAATCTTCGCTTTTGGTGCGCCCGCTTGCGCAAGCCAATAATCGGCCCCTTGCTCTGGATTTAATTTGGGACCGAATTCACCCTGGACTCCGGCACGCTCTAATCTTCTGAGCAACCGTTCTTGCGCAAAGCATAATCCGTCCAATGCTTCTTGTGGTGTTTTATCGCCTGATGTCGCATCACCAATATTCTGCCACCATAACTGTGCGAGTTTTGGATAATCAGGTACGTTTGTACCCGTAGGTGACCATCTAATACGGGCTGGGGAACGGTAAAACTCTACAAGGCCGCCAAGCTTTGGGGCACGGTCCGTAAATGATGCATGCTGAACAGAGCTTTCACGAATAAATGTTAATCCGATATGTGATTTTTTAACATCTACTGTTTTTGATGTGACAAACTGTGCATATAGCCATGCTGCTTTTGCGCGATTATCCGGTGTTGATTTCATTAAAGTCCATGAACCCGCATCCTGATACCCGATTTTTGTCCCTTCGCTCCAATATGCGCCATGTGGTGAGGGGGCCATGCGCCATTTTGGGGTGCCGTCATCATTTACCACAGGGATATTTGCTTTAACCATATCGGGTGTAAAAGTGGTGTACCAGAACATTTGCTGCGCAATATTTCCTTGCGCAGGAACGGGGCCAGCCTCTGAAAAGACCATTCCCGCCGCTGCAGGGGGAGCATATTTTTTTAGCCAGTCCACATATTTTTGCAGTGCATATACGGCAGCCGGGCTATTTGTTGCGCCACCACGCACCATGCATGATCCGACAGGCTGCGAATTTTCATTCACACGAATGCCCCATTCATCAACAGGCAAGCCATTTGGTTCACCCTTATCACCCATGCCGGCCATTGACATCCAAGCGTCCGTAAAACGCCAGCCAAGTGAAGGATCTTTTTTACCGTAATCCATATGGCCATACACTTTTTCACCGTCAATTTCACGGCCCGTGAAAAATTCTGCTATGTCTTCGTATGCTGACCAATTAACGGGAACGCCTAAGTCATAACCATATTTTGCTTTAAAATCGGCTATATTTTGGGGATCCGTGAACCAGTCATATCGAAACCAGTAAAGATTGGCGAATTGCTGATCGGGTAATTGATACAATTTTCCGTCAGGTCCGGTTGTAAAAGATGTGCCAATAAAATCATCAAGATCAAGATTGGGATTAGTGACATCTTTACCAATGCCGCTCATGAAATCTGTTAAATTGCGCGCTTGTTGATAACGCCAATGGGTGCCGATTAAGTCACTATCATTGATATAAGCATCATATATATTTTCACCGGATTGCATTTGGGTTTGAAGTTTTTCAACAACATCGCCTTCGCCAATTAAATCATGAATGACTTTTATCCCTGTCAGTTCAGTGAAAGCGGCGGCTAAGGTTTTGCTTTCATATTCATGGGTGGCAATGGTTTCTGAAACCACTCTGATTTCCATGCCTTTATAGGGTTCGGCGGCTTTAATAAACCAATTGATTTCGTCCTTTTGCTCTTCTTTGGATAAAGCAGAGGGTTGAAATTCATTAATCCATTTATCGGTTAATGCATCATCCGCATAACTGTTGATGTTAAACGTCAAAAATGCCGTGATAATGATTAAACTTTTTTTCATTTTCATTTCCTTAAACCCATTTAAATACGGCGGCTGCAAATAATCCACAAACTGCCAATGACCACCATATTGGCGAGCCAAACATGAAAACCCAACCTAAACATATAAAGGCTGAACCTAGTAAAGATATAAATAACCGATCACCGGGCGTTGTTTCTATTTTTAATATGCCAACTCGGGGTGACTGCGGTGCTTTTATACTCCAAATAAACATAATTATGATCGCAAAAGCAATCGATGCAAAGAAAATAGCGGTTGGTTCGGTCCATCCCATCCATGATAAATCCATTACACCCTCCCTAATGCGAAACCTTTGGCGATATGATTTCGCACAAAGTATATAACAAGAGCGCCAGGAATAATGGTCAAGACACCCGCTGCTGCAAGGACCCCCCAATCAAGCCCTGATGCAGACGCCGTTCGGGTCATCGTCGCAGCAATTGATTTCGCATCAACTGATGTTAACGTCCTGCTTAAAAGCAACTCAACCCAAGAAAACATAAAACAGAAGAATGCCGCAACACCGATACCTGATGCGATGAGTGGCATAAATATTTTCCCAAAGAATTTAAAGAAAGTATACCCGTCGATATAGGCGGTTTCATCAATTTCTTTAGGTACACCGCGCATAAACCCTTCTAATATCCAAACGGCAAGCGGCACGTTAAATAAAGTATGTGCAAGCGCGACAGCGATATGCGTGTCAAAAAGACCAACGCTTGAATAAAGCTGGAAAAACGGTAAGGCAAAAACCGCCGGTGGGGCCATTCTGTTGGTGAGCAGCCAAAAGAATAAATGCTTATCCCCCATAAAGGTATAGCGACTAAAGGCATAAGCAGCGGGTATCGCAACGGCAAGTGAAATGATGGTATTTAATACAACATAGGTAATTGAATTGATATATCCGCCGTACCAACTTGGATCGCTGAAAATGACTATATAATTGTCAAAAGTAAATTCACTCGGCCAAAGAGAGAAAGTGGATAGTATTTCCTGATTGGTTTTAAAGCTCATATTTAATAACCAATAAATCGGTAACAGTAGAAATACGAAATAAAGGATCATTATGAATGTTGATTTATTGATTTTTATCATTCGTTCTCCTTATCCATATTGACCATGGTTGTATAAAATACCCATGAAACCAGCAAAATGACGAGGAAATATATCAGCGAGAAGGCGGCCGCAGGACCAAGATCAAATTGACCAATGGCCATTTTAACTAGATCTATTGAAAGAAAAGTCGTCGCATTACCCGGGCCACCACCTGTTACGACGAATGGTTCCGTATAAATCATAAAACTATCCATAAACCGAAGCAGAATAGCGATGATCAAGACGCCTTTCATTTTAGGCAGTTCAATATACCTAAAGACACTCCAGCGGCTTGCTTGATCGATTTTGGCGGCTTGATAATAAGCATCAGGAATGGAACGAAGCCCCGCGTAACTAAGCAGTAATACTAGTGATGTCCAGTGCCAAACGTCCATTATGATAATCGTAAACCACGCATCAAATGTATCTTGCGTATAATTATAACTGATCCCCAGTTGATCCAATGTATATCCCAGTAAACCAATATCGATACGGCCAAATATTTGCCAAATCGTGCCGACCACATTCCATGGAATAAGAAGAGGCAGGGCAACAACAACAAGACAGATTGACGTCCACAGGCCATTTTTCTTCGGCATATGAAGCGCCATAAATATACCCAGTGGTATTTCAATGGCGAGGATGATAACGGTGAATAAAATTTGTCGCCACAAGGCATCATGGATGCGTTCTGAATGAAGCACTTCTTCAAACCATTCAAGCCCGACCCAGAAAAATTCATTGTTGCCAAAGGTATCTTGGACGGAATAATTGACCACCGTCATCATTGGAATAATGGCTGAAAATGCCACCAGTATTAAAACCGGCAACACCATGAACCATGCTTTCTGATTTTGGGTTTTCTTCATGGGTCCACCCGCCAATCATTTTCGTATATATTTATTTTTTCCGTATCAAAAATAATGCCGTGCATGTCTTTTGAAAAATCATCACCTTCATTAATGATGATATTAATGTCATGATTTTGAAAACGGGTTCTCGCTATTTTGTAATGGCCTACGTCTTCAATTCTATTGATTGTTATTGGTAATGCATTTGGATCATCACTAAACTTTATGAACTCAGGCCGAATACCAAGTTCGACTTTACCGTCTAATTTTCCATATGTATCATTCAGGATTATTTCATGATCGCCGATTATTGCTTTATGACCGTTTACTTTTGCGGGAATAATATTCATTCCCGGCGAGCCGATAAAATATCCGACAAATGTATGTTCTGGTTTTTCAAATAATTCGGTTGGCGTGCCGATCTGCACCACTTCACCGTCGGACATGACAATCACTTTATCCGCAAATGTCAGTGCCTCCGTTTGGTCATGGGTTACATAAATCATGGTATGGCCGAGCTTTTGATGAATTGCTTTTAATTGTGTACGCAGTTCCCATTTCATTTTGGGATCGATAACGGTCAGTGGTTCATCAAATAAAATGGCATTCACATCTTCCCGCACAAGACCGCGCCCCAAGCTGATTTTTTGTTTCACATCCGCCGTTAATCCGTTTGTTTTCTTATCCAAAATATCATCAAGGGAAATCATTTTAGCAATTTCAGAAACACGTTTTTCGATATAATCAGCGTCTAACCCTCTGTTTTTAAGGGGGAATGCGAGGTTTTCTTTAACGGTCATTGTGTCATAAACCACGGGAAACTGGAAAACTTGTGCAATATTGCGCGTTGATGTGTCGTTATCTGTGACATCAAAATCATCAAATAATATTTTACCGGATGATGGTTTTAATAGACCGGATATAATATTAAGCAGTGTTGTTTTGCCGCACCCAGATGGACCAAGCAGGGCATATGCGGCGCCATCTTCCCAAATATGATCAATCGGTTTTAAGGCATAATCATCATCAGATTTAGGATTATCAAGATAACTATGAGCGAGGGTGGAGAGCGTAATTTTTGCCATTATACCCACCCCTTCGTTGCGTTTGCAGAGTGGACGAGACTGCCATTTTGATCAAAGATGAACATATGCCCCGGGTCAAGATATACTGATATATCCTCACCTAGTGGTAATTCATGAACCCCATGGATTAGTCCAACCCATTTTTTATCCTGATGATCCATATGAAGATATGTTTCAGAACCGGTTATTTCCGTTGTGATTAATGTTGCGTCAAATTTGATGGCGTTACTGTTTGAATGATTTAATTCCAAATGATTGGGCCTAAACCCTGCGACAAAATCACCATCAGGAATATTTTTTATGGGCGCGGTTACTGTTCCATCCGCAAAAATCATTTTTTCATTTGTTTTATTAAACTTTAAAAAATTCATGGGCGGATTTGAAAAAATGCTGGCGGTCACTGTGTCTTTTGGTTGGTGGTAGAGTGACGATGTATTACCAAATTGTGTAATGCACCCTTCATGGAGTGTTGCCGTATTACCGCCAAGCAACAATGCTTCTTCGGCTTCGGTGGTTGCATAAACGAATATGGCGCCGGACTGCTCAAATATTTTTGGAATTTCTTCCCGTAATTCTTCCCTTAACTTATAATCAAGGTTCGCCAGCGGTTCATCCATCAAAACCAGTCCTGCTTCCTTAATAAGTGCACGGGCCAGAGCGCATCTTTGCTGCTGACCCCCTGATAATTCAAGCGGGCGACGCTCTAAAAAAGGAGTGAGCTTCATAAGATCAGCCCATTTTTTTACTTTTTCCTCAATCTCATTATTGCTTTTTTTCATAACGCGAAGGGGCGATGCAATATTTTTATAAACACTTAATGAAGGATAATTTATAAACTGCTGATAAATAAAGGCGATATCACGGTCCTGTACCCGTTTTCCGGTGACATCTTCACCGTTCCAAAGTATCCGCCCGGTAGTGGGTTTTTCAAGCCCAGCCATAAGCCGCATGAGCGTTGTTTTACCGGATAATGTTGCGCCCAACAAAACATTCATGGTCGCTTTTTCAAAGGTGAAATTCGTCTCAAAAATATGTCGCTCACCGTTAACAGTAAGTGATATATTTTCGAACGTTAATGACACTAAAATTCCTTTTTGATAACGATTAAGGCCAGATTTATTTTTTTATTTTTAAACTGATTAATAAGGCCTTCAAAGTTTTTCCCTAATCTTTGAATAACTTACTTGAATTGATATGATTGGTCAAACCTGATTTGTGAGCATTTTTTGACGAATTATCACCATTCATGTACCCTCTTTTTATCAAAGAGGAGGAACACATGAAACGGGTGTAAAACCCACACGTCCGGCTGTCGCAGATCAAAAGAATTCCGGTAACTTTAACGCGCAATTGAATAAGGGCGGCAAAAACCAGAGTGGCCAAAATATTCCCAACGCGGCCGCCTCTAACCGTGGTTCAGCACGTTCCGGGTAAGCGAAACCCAATTCTGCAATTTGACTTAAGTTTATAAAGGCGCCGTTTAATTCTACGCCTAAGATTTAGAGCTTAGATCAGTTATTAAGGATGTTCAAGCAACGATTTTAATCAACCTGTCTAATTTATTCATATGTCCATTTTAGCAACCATGGATCTTGCGTCGTGCGTTGAAATTCTCTTATTTTGGTTTTATGTACTTCTAATATTTCACTATAAACAGGATCGTATGCAAGGTTATTGCTTTCTAGTGGATCATTTTCTATGTCAAAAAGCTCAAATTCTGGTCTGTGCATATATTCGTCAACAGTACGTGGGCCGAACATGGTTTCGCCGCCTTGACGGTAAATACGCTGCCATGTGGGCGATTCCCATAGATCGGCTGCAGCAGGATATGGTAGATCATGGGCGATGTTCCAAATGAGTTTATATTTGCGCCCTCGCACTACCCGCATGGGATAATACATCTGAATTTCATGGAAAGTATGTGAAGCATAAATCTCATCCCATCCTTCTGGCTGCGTTTGATCCAAAACGGATAAAAATGAACGGCCATGAAGCCCGTGAGTTTCTTCCATTTGCTGACTTATAGGGGTAAGCATAATCTGCATATTATAGGACGGTTCAGCAAGACCAGCAAAATCTAATATGGTAGGTGTGATATCCACCCAACTTATCATTGCATCATTTTGAGTGCCGCGTTTGGCCTTATCAGGATGACGGACTATTAAAGGTGCATTAAGTCCTGCGTCATAAGTGGTTGTCTTTGCTCCCGGAAAGGCAATTCCATGGTCAGACATATATATGATTAAAGTATCATCATACTTTCCTGATTTTTTAAGGATTTCAATGACTTTCCCAAATCCTTTATCCATGCGCGAAACTGCCTGATAATAAGCTGCAAGTTCAATACGTGTCATGGGCGTGTCGGGCAAGAAATCTGGCACGATGACATCTGCAGGGTCATAGCTAATATTGTCAATGTTAGAGGCCCCTTCTGATAAGTTGCCAAAATCATCAGGCGTGTCGACATCATCAAGTCCAGCAATGGTTCCATCGTCTTTACGCCTTGCCCCACGGTGCGGATCATTAGTAGCAAAATAAAGAAAGAAAGGGCGCTCATCTTTTTCATTAATAAAATCACTAATTCCTTCTGCCATGATTACAGAGCATCGCTCTGGACTAGGTAATGTTTCATCAAAGGAATAAGTTTCTTCGGTCCCTACATGGAACTTCCCAGCCCGAGCTGTGCGATACCCACCTTCGCGGAGCAGAACAGGCAGTGTTTTAATATGATCCCATGTCAGAAATCGGTGAAAATCATGATAATGTCCATATTGACCATTACGGTGATTTTGAAGTCCCGATAAGATTACAGAACGGCTGGCACTACAACTGGCCGTCGTTGCATAAGCGTTGTTAAATATCACGCCATCATTAGCTAAAGCATCCAAGTTAGGAGTTTGAATAACAGGATTGCCATAAACCCCTAGATCAGGGCTATGGTCATCAGAAACAAGCAGAACAATATTGCGCTTGGGCGCTTGTGCCGATGCCAACGAAGGCGATAGAGCTAACACAATCACTACAAACCCAACTGCAAACCAATTCTGTACATTACCATGATGTTTTATAAAGTTGTGAAGTATCATTCCATTCTCCCTAAGGTTTTTAAAAGCTTATCTTAATTGCATAGGTTGGTCAAAATTCTTGGTACGAACGTCCGCTTTGGGTCGAAAGCGGGCATTTAAAATTTACGAGAGATGAAGACATAATTATTTATTTCAAATATTTTTTCCGTTCATTATTTAATTCACTGACTAGTTCGTCCAGATCATTTTCCGCTGTGTTATAATTTGTAATACAGGCCCTGAATGTGTTGATATTTTTCACGGGATAAATGGATATCCAGGATTTTTGTGATTGATATATTTTTTCTAATATTGTTTTCGTGAAATTTTCATCTTTGCCGTGCTTCTCATCCGTAAAACAGATGACCGGTAAGGCGGTATTATTCATGATGGTCCAACCATTTTGGCTTAGCTTTTTCCTTAATAATTCGCCCATATGGGCTTGGTGGCTGATGATGTCATCATAGCCATCCCAGCCATAAAATAATAACGATAGATACACTTTTAAACCAATGAACCTTCTTGACCATTGGATTGAATGTGAAAATGGGTCTTTGATTTCAAGCTTTTCTGCATCCTTTGGCATATATTGCGTTGAAATACTGAAAGTCCGTCCTAAAATATCTGTATCAGACGTTATAAAAATGCTTGTTCCCATCGGCACAGACATCCATTTATGGGCATCAAAGGTTATGGAATTTGAATATTCAATCCCCTTTAATTGATTTTTGAGTGTATGGCTTAAAATGGCTGCGCCACCATAAGCGGCATCAACGTGAAACCATATATTATGGTTCTTTGCAATTTTGCTTATTCCCTCAAGGTCATCGATGGCCCCGGTCCCGGTTGTTCCCGCCGTTCCAATAATCATTAAGGGGTCAGTATTATTTTTGCGACAATTATCAAGGGCTATGGATAATTCCGCCGCATCAAGTTTTAAATCTTCATCAACCGGAATGGGTATGACGCTATTATATCCTAAACCCGCCGTTTTCGCGGCTTTATGAACGGAATGATGTGCTTCTTTTGAGCAGAATATTATGGGTCTTTTCTTGGTCCCCAGCAATCCGTCCCGTGCAAAATCCGGGTATTTATGATTTAAGGCGCATAAGACGGCCGTTTGATTTGCTTCGTTGCCCCCTGAGCAAAACACACCATCACTTTTATCGTTAGAATATCCAAATAAATTGGCAAATTCTTTAATGATTTTTGTTTCAACTTCGACGGCAAAGGGCGCATGGCTCCATGCCGCCAGTTGGGGGTTATAATAGGCGGCAATTAATTCGCTGATTATGCCCGCAAAATTGGGGCGCGGGTTAAAAAGGCCAAAATATTTCGGGTGCGGCGTATGAACTGCGTATTCTTCTAGTCCTTTAAACACGCTTTCTATTGCTGCGGCGTAATTTCCACCTGACTGCAAGCTTTGTTCATTAATAAATGCTTTTATTTCTTTGACATCAATGTCTGGTGATACAGGAAATTTTGCGGTGTCGTCATAGTACCCTTCAAGCCGTTCCAGTATAGCATCTAGCGTCGCTTTTCTATCCGATTTTTTTAAATCAAATTGCAATATTCTATCTCCTGAATTTTTGAATATGATACCTATTATTTTCCAAAATCATATCCGAATATTGTTTTTCAAAGGAAATATTTTTGATCCATGCATGCTAAAATCTACTCATGGTATGATTGCAGCATTCCCACCAGACCCATTCTTTACTGAGGGGCTGGCAATCGGGTAGCTTATTATAGATTGAAGACTGTTTCAGGTAGTCGTCAATTTTATGATCGTAGTTTGTCTTAAGTGCTTCGGCATGGTTGTCTTCACTTTGTAAATTCATTATGTCATCCTTATGTGAGTTTCAAAATTCAACATTAGTATTTCATTTAAGATGCCACGAATTGGCCCTATGCTTCAGACCTTCAGCTTGGTTTTATAGTATTTTTCATATAGCTCCTGAAGCTGACTTTTTAACTCAGAGTGCAAACGATAGGTAATTTTTGGCTCTCCGTTACGGCCCGGATTTTCCAGCAAATCTAATATCGCACGCAAGATGGTCTCGCCGCCGTTGCTCGCATCAAGAAGCGCCTGAGTATTGCCGCCTGCGGCATCCATGAAAATCTCCATAAGTTTTTCAGTTAGTAAATGCAGAGTGGGTTGCATTTTAAAATATGAATTATGCGCCTCCAATATCGCTTGTAGGTCCATTGTGGCGCTTAAATATTTTAAGGCGAGAACATCCAATGAAAAATCCTGTCCTAGCTTCATAAGATAACGCGCGTCAAATTGATGCTCGATGGTGTTTTCCGTTAATCCTTTTAAGGCCGCGATATTAGTTTTATGCGGTTGTTTGCTAAACTGTTGCTGCATTGTTATCTCCTTAATTTTTCAGTCATCCTTGTTCAATTTTAACTAATGATCCTTTACCGGTTGCGTCCAGCTCGCAAGAGGATGCTCACTGGACGCATTGGGGAAGATAGCCACACAAAGTGTGTGACCATACCCATGCCTGGGGCTTGGGTTCATATGATCTTATGGCCTCGACCTTTAGCCGTCCCATTTATTGAACAATAAATGGGTCTGCGTGGGTCGATTTAGAATTTAACTTTTGTTTTCAGTTTCGGCCGCTTCTTTTGTTGCCTCTAAAACGGGGGTCGCATCCTCAGCCATATCCACTGCTTCTTCTTTTTCAGCAGCGTTGGTTTCTGCTGATTTTGCGTCAGTTTCCATTTTGGCCATCTCTTTAGCAGGGGTTTCAGTCTTCTCATCATCGCCTGTAAATGCCACAGCGAGGCCGGTAAGGGTAACAACAATGGCCGCACCTATAGCAACGGCATACTTATGAAATTTAGAAACCTTCAATGTGTCAAACATATTAAATACTCCTTTCATTCAAAAGTGAGTTGGCGACAGGAAGCTTGTTCGTTCAATGATCCATTAAACGATTGTGCTTCCTGTCCCAACTTTATTAGGTCAGTTTTTCTTCTTGTTGCCAATAAGTTTGGTTTCACCTTTAATTTCGATCATCCGTGGTTTCTTTTCTTCCGGAATTTCGCGGTAAAGGCTGATGGTTAGAAGCCCGTCTTTAAGATCTGCTTGCGTAACCTGGATATAATCAGCAAGACGGAATGTCCGTTCAAAGGCACGATTGCCAATACCACGGTGAAGAATTTCCACGTCTTTTTCCGACTTATCCTTATCCTCAATCTTTCCAGAAACGGTGAGCTCACCGTCCTGAACCATAATGTTGAGGTCCTCCATATTAAAGCCAGCAACAGCCATAACAATTCTGTATTTGTCTTCTGCGACTTTTTCAATGTTATAGGGAGGGTAACTGTCAAAGCCTTCAGTCGTATCACTGAGTAGTGTTTCAAACAGATCATTAAATCTGTCAAAACCGACAGTTTGTCTCATAAGAGGTGTCGTTAGTCTCATTACATTTGCCATTTTCAATCTCCTTTCGTTAGCAAGACTAAATACAACGTTTGTATGAAACCGTTTTTGAAGGCCCAACGAGGGCACCTTCAACGATTTCAAAATTTATGTAGTTTCACTTTTTTGGGTTTCAAGACCTTTTAATAAAAAAAATTACACCACATTTTATCTGGGTGTTATTTTCTAATTTATTATTTAAAAACAAAGGATAAGAAAACATAACTAACGGTGATTTGATCGTCAATTACGGTGTTAGGTTAATGGTCGGTTCTGCGGCCAGATTACACCTTCGAGCTCTTCTGCGGTTAATTTATCTTGTCTTTTTCTGCGTCGGTTTGAAACAATAAGTCGCATCAGGATGAATAAAGCGGTGAACCCGTGAAATGCACCACAAAATAGGTATAATGCTTTAACGTTAAAACTTTCCATGATAACGCCTGCTATTCCCGGGCCAAAGATTGATCCTATGGACCAAATAGTCAGAACAGTAGCACACACACCTACGGTTTGCTCCCTATCGGCACGGTCAATGGCGTGCGAAAGGGCCACCGAATAAAGTGACAGCGCCGCACCGCCCCAAACCAAAGAAAGTATGAACGCATAAGAGGGGTCTTCTGCAAAGGTCATTGTCATAAAAATGGCTGTAGTCGAGGAAATAAAAAAACCGGCCGCTGATATATTTCTTCTGCCAAATACATCTGAAAGATATCCAATTGGCCATTGCATAACCAATCCCCCAAGATGCACAGCAGTGAGCAGGGCAAGAGCTTGTGATGTTGGCAAACCAATTTTAACGCCGTAAACGGGCAACAGGTTAAGAATGGCTGTATTGGTGAAGCCAAGGACAAAAACGGCGACAAAGGTACTTGGTAGATCCTTAAAAAGAGACGAAAACGATGTTGGTACACTCGGCCCAATGGGCGGCTGCGGTAGTTTTGTCAAACAAACCGGTATGAGAGATACTGTGAATAATAATACGGCATAGATGATGGCATTTTCGCTTATGAGCAATGAATATGAAAGCAGCGTAGGCGCCCCAACATACGCAAGTTTGGTTATCATTGAATAGAAGCCCATAACACGTCCGCGAATGTTGGTCGGTGTGACATGGCCAACCCAGCTATCAACACATGTCATCACAATTGCGATTGCCACGCCCATAAGCCCGCGAAATAATATTAAGGCAACCGTATCGGGTATTAAATGCATAAGAAGAGTTAATGAGGCTAGTGCCGCACCAGCAGCAGAGAAACTTCTGATATGGCCCACTGTTTTCATAAGCTTTCGCGCCCAGAAACAACCCGCGACAAACCCCAAACCGTAAACCGTCGGGATTAACCCAACACTGCTGAGCGATGCCCCAGCCTGGTTGGCATTCAAGACAATTGTTGGGGCCAACATGCTGTTGCCCAATTGCAAGATTACAATACTAATCAGCAGTGCGGCGATTGATAAAATTATTTGAAACATAAAAGCAGTCCAATTGATATAAAACAACCATATACTTCGCCAATATAGTAAACTGAAGAATTACACAATCATTTGTTTTTGGTACTGCGATTATTGTGTAGAAGGCAATTCTTATTTATGGGCTTTTTCGACTATAATTTTTACATCAGCCCTTGATTATTTTCGGCATAGGCGGATTTTCATATTACTAAACACAGTATAAATCTTATTGGTCTCTATATTTGTTGAATTCGTCGCAAATTAGTTGCGCAGAGTTTCAAATAAAGTAAAAATTTTATGTAATCTATTTAAGGGTAAAAAATGATCTCTAATTTGAAACTAAAAATATATTCACCAATCAATAAATTATTATTCTCTATAGTGAGTTTATTTTTTATATCCGTCGCTAATTTTTCCAATGCTGATGAAGTTGATAAATTTATCATTGATCAAATGAGTGAGCGTAAAATTCCCGGTTTGCAATTATCTGTAGTAAGGCACGGTGAAATTATAAAGACAGCGAGTTATGGTATTGCAAATTTACAGGATAATGTAGCCGTAACCGATAATACCGTATTTACACTAAATTCGATAACCAAGGCATTTGTTGGAGTGGCAATTGTACAATTGATTGAACAAGGTAAGATTGACCTTGGAGCCAGCCCACTTGAATATATATCTGATATTCCTCAAGAATGGGGTATGGTCACCATTAAACAGCTTTTAAGCCATACATCCGGGCTACCTGAAATTATGTCCAACGACGCAAGGCTAATTTCGAACGAAGGTGAAGAGGCCGCTTGGCAACTTGTTAAAACCCTTCCCATGCAGTTTAAACCGAATGAAAAGTTTCGCTATAATCAAACAAATTATCTTTTACTTGGAAAAATCATTGAAGAAGTAAGCGGAAAAAATTTCGAAGATTTTATAAGAATTAATCAATTGGAAAGTGTCGGCATGCCGCGGACGGTAGAAGCCGGATTTTCCCATACTGAAAAGGTAATCCCTTCTCAGGCTCGTGGATATACATATTATCAGACGGGTAATCTAACCACGGTAAACGAAGCATTTCCGCCCTTTCTAAGAACGGCTGCAGGAATGAGCTCGAAAACTTCAGAGATGGCAAAATGGATAATCGCACTTCAAAGTGGCAAATTAATAGATAAGGTAAATCTAAAAATTTTGTGGGAAGCTGCCGTTTTAAACAATGACGAAATAGGTGGGTTTAATAATTACCTTAACGGATATGCCTTGGGTTGGCCTGTTATCCAAAGAGATGAGCACCCAGCCGTTGCTTCCGCTGGTGGCGACCGCAATTTGCTTATAATATATCCTCAAGATGATCTTTCTATTATTGTGCTGACCAACCTGATGGGGGCAACGCCTGATAATTTTATTGATGAAATTGCGTCGTTTTATATACCAGAGTTAAGTATCGAAGCAGGGTTTGGGTTGTCTGAAGAGCTTGATGAATTAAGAAAGTTGTTAGATGTAAGTGGCTACGATAAAGCGATATAGATTGTTCAGTCACCGAAAAACATTAAGTATGCTGAAAGTGAAATTAACAGCAGGGCTATAAGCTACTAAATGCATTAAAAAAACAAGAAGCACTTGAAATCTTCAAACTCAATGTTTTTTTATTTCCTGAAAGTGCTAATACGTATGACAGTTTAGCTGATGCTTATAGTAGGGTGGGTCGTATTGAGGAAGCGCGGCAATATTATTCTAAAGTGCTTGAAATTGACCTAAAAAATCAAAATGCAATGTTTCAATTAGATCGGCTAAAGTAAACTAGAAATAATACTATTAAATGACCACTAATGGTCGAAGGTTGCTACACATATTTATAAATATTTTTAATCAATATATTTTTTGCTTAAATAAGTTGGCAATTTCTTTAGCAATATCATGCCCTTCACTATAACTTTCAAACACTGAAGTCGCCCAATGAGTGACCATTTTTAAATATTGTTCATCAGAGCTATGACCTTCGATATCAGTGACCGTAATTTCGCCTCTTTTTTTTCTGTTTGGACTAGCAATAATTTCATTGGGTTTGATCTCTTTATAACTTTTTAAAATTTCACTCAATAGAACTGAATATTTATATTCCCACACTATTTTGTCTTGTAAAATGAGATGCAATCTTGATAAGTGAAAGTGGTTGTTCCATCGACCGTGAATTTCAGCATGTTGCAATGCGTGCGCATCTACACATAGGAAAATACTAATCTGCGTAGTGTCATTGATACGACTTTCTATTGTCGTGATATATCCTGCTTTTTCAACACACTCAGCAATGCCGCCATTAGTGCGAGAACCGCATAATTGGCAGTCACCTTTCTCAGATATGACTAAGTTATTCTTCTCTGCTTGATCTTGCCATTTTTGCATACGGATACTGATCCAAAGGTAAATTATTTTTTAAATTCAATCGATCTCATTTTAACACCTATTATGAAAAACAAATAATCAGAGTAATAAGTCTTATGGTGTTTACCTGATAAATTGTTTTACGTAATCGGCCCCTAAACCAACTTTCTCAAAATGCTTTTTACACATTTCAATTTTTGTAAATACATCTTCATATCCTAAATGGTTTCCATCGGGGTCAACATAATACATAACGCCATTAACTTGAAAATAAGTGATCATTTCGTCAACATCGTCTGGTACCACAAGCGTATGGGTTTCACCTGGGGGTTCATAAACATAGCTTCCCTGTTCGGCGACCCAGTCATGCTCAAGATAGTGCCAGCGCCCTTTTAAAACGAAACCGTGAACGGCATTGGGATGACGATGTCTGGAAAGGACGCCTGACTTTGTTACCTTTAATAAATTCATCCAGTATCCTTGTGATACATTTAAACAAAGTGGTCTAAAATAAACATTCTTAGCCTGTGGAACCCATAATCGGTCATCACCTTCACTTAGTGCATCGGGTACGACAATTTCCGGCAATGCTTCCACGGGCATCGGGTGTTTATAGGCGACACGTGGTTCTTCATCAGTTTCTGTTATGGGCATTTATTTATCCTCATTTACATAGCGGCATAGCCACCATCTACATTTAAAAGTGATCCGGTAATAAATTTTGCATCTGACCCAATAAGAAAAAGAGCGGGCCCAACAAGATCTTCGGGCGTTCCCCACCGACCAAGTGGCGTGCGGCTTAAAATAGCTTCGCTACGTTTATCATCATTTTGAAGGTTTTCTGTAAGCGGTGTTTTTATCCACCCGGGCGCCAATGCGTTTACACGAATATTATCACCCGCATAGGCAATCGCCAGCGATTTTGTTAATTGCATAATGCCGCCTTTTGATGCGGCATATCCGGGAACTAGTCCACCACCAAAATAACTAAGCATAGATGCAATATTTACTATTGACCCACTTGATTGTGATAATAGGGACCTTGCTGCGGCGCAGGCACGCATTGTACCGTTCAAATTCACATTAATGGTTTCTTCAAAAACATCGGGGTCAAGTTCAGCTTCGCGTCGAATTATCCCCGCGGCATTAATAAGGATATCCAATTGGTTTAAGTCTGAAAATAGCGATTTTACGGCCCCTTTATCCGTGATATCCAATTCAATAAATGTTATTTTTTCATCATCACTTTGTGGCGGATTTAAACCAGCGGCAATAACGTCATAACCCGCATTTGATAACCCTTGCGCAAGCGTTAATCCAATTCCACTTGTGCCGCCCGTAACAACGGCGGTTTTATGGGAAGTATTCTTATTCAATTTGAATTCCTTATTTGAATTAAGTGTTTGACCATATTGTGGACAATCTATTATAAATTATATTCAACAACACTTTAGCAATTATTATATTGCAGGGAAATCAAATTGAACAACGTTATCCAAGGAACCAAAAGCTTTTCCCGTAATATGGACATTTTGCAATTAATTGCTGATTCACCAAAGCCGCCGCTTATTTCAAAAATTCTTGAAAAAAGCGATCTTAAGCGCCCTACATTATATCGTGTGTTAGCGGCCTTAGAAGCAGAAGATTTAATTAGTCAAAAACCTGATAAGACATATGCTTTAGGAACGCGATTAATTACCCTTGCGAGAATTGCGTTAGCGGAAAATAACATTATTCAAATTGCCCACCCGGAACTTGAAAAACTTGGCGCTGAAACGGGGGAAACCATTCACCTTGGCATGAGAACGGGCGATGAAATGGTAATTGTCGATAAAATTGAAAGCAGCGATACGGTCCGTATGGCATCGATGGTGGGTATGCGGTTTCCTATCCATACAACTGGTATTGGTAAGGCATATTTGGTTGGTTTAAATGAAAAGCAAGCCGAAGAATTTATTGAAAATAAACCGCTTAAGAAAATTACGAAATATACTACGACTGACCCCAAAATCTTAAAACAGAGATTATCTGAAGCTAGGGTAAAAGGATATATTATTGATGATCAGGAAAATGAAGAAGGGATTGTTTGTTATTCTTCACCACTTTTTGATGCAATGGGAAACACAGTTGCAAGCATTAGTGTGACAACACCATCTTTTCGATTAAAGGAAGATAGGCAGCATTATGTCGCACCCTTATTAAAATATGCAAAAATGATTTCTGCAAAACTCGGGTTTAAATCATATTCTGAATAATTTCATATTTAAGAGGTTAGCATTTCTTTTGATATTTGATTAATGGACGTTGCACCCGTTTGTTGCATCACCGTTTTAAATTCAGCATCAAAAATATCAATTACCTTTTCAACGCCGGCTTGCCCAAATGCACCTAATCCCCAAAGATATGGCCGTCCTATATCAACGGCCGTTGCACCAAGGGCGAGTGCTTTAAATATGTCTGACCCGCGTCTTATCCCGCCGTCCACCATGACCGGAATTTTTCCGTCAACGGCTGCTACTACTTCGGGCAGGATTTCGATGGTGCCACGCGAATCTACTTGTGCGCGACCGCCATGATTTGAAACGATGATAAGATCGACACCATTTTCAACACATAGTTTTGCATCTAAAGCGTGGGTAATTCCTTTAACCACCAATTTCATGTTCGTTGTATCTTTGATGCGTTTTATTAAATCCCAATTAAATAATTCCTGCGCACCAAGATAGTCATCAAGATTAACACCTTCATACATCGGGCGTCCTCGAAACGGACTTCTGACGTCACCATGACAGGCAGAACAATTGCGTCTATCCATCATCATAAAGCGGTCTTGGGTTTCTCTTTTGCCGGCGCCGACCATATCGACGGTAAGAATAAGAACTTCGCAACCTGCGGCCTCAGCACGGCGGATCATTTTTAAACTGGATGGCCAATGATCGCGGGCGTAAAGCTGAAACCAGACCGGCTCGCCGCGTGCTTCGTTTACCTCTTCAACCGATGTTGATGTGACATTTGATAGCATCATCAACCGCTCTTTATTTTTGGCGGCACGGGCGACGGCAAGCTCACCATTATTATGGTATGCCCTATGATGACCCGTTGGGGCAATGGCAAGCGGTGACGGCCATTTACGTCCGAAGATAGTGACCGATGTATCGATCTCTCTAACGTCACGGATACGGCGCGCCCTAAGTTTTAGTTTTTTATAACCCAATAAATTTGAAATTTGACTACGTTCATCTGCGACACCCGTTGCGATATATCCATAATGGGCAGGCGGTAAAGATCTTCTTGCCACGGCTTCAAGATCAAAAATATTTATCGCATCATCCGGTGATGCGATAAGTTTCTTTTGCAAATTCAATAGATATTGAATATCGGGATCCATTTCATCCATTTGAAACTCTTGGGTAAAGGCAGCCGTACTGATAAGGGGGCTAGCCAAAAGAAACTTGAGTAAATTACGCCTATTATCGCTTAGCTTTTTCATTTCTTCCCTTTCTATGGATGAATAACATCCTTCGTAGCAGACACTAATTTCACCGCCATTTCCGCAATTTCATTTAACGACTTGCCGGGCTTATAAAGTGATGACCCCGCACCAAAACCATTGGCGCCAACTTGATAATAAGTGGCAATCGTGTCTGGTTCCACGCCACCAGTTGGAATGATGGTTGTATCTCTTGGAAGAACCGCCCTTATGGATTTAATATATGAGGGTGGATGTGCATCAGCAGGAAATATTTTTAAAGCATCCGCACCAAGCGCCAAAGCATTGAATGCTTCCGTTGGGGTTAATATCCCGGGGCAATAAATCATACCACATTTTTTGCTCATTGCCGCAACATCTGCATTTAGATTTGGTGCAACAATTAATTCGCCTCCATTATCATGAACTTGTTTCGCGGCTTCCCCCGTTAAAACGGTACCTGCACCAATGATTGCCTGGTCCATAAAATGAGCTTTCATTTTAGAAATACTTTCAAGTGGGTTAGGTGAATTAAGCGGTACTTCCAGTATTTTTATACCGGCTTCAACAAGAACCGTTGAAACATCAATTGCTTCTTCTGGGCTAAGCCCACGTAAGATAGCGACCAATGGCATTTCCTTAAATTTTTCGTTCCATAATGTCATTTTAACAATCCTGCTTTCTTTGCAATTTTATAATGACCCATTGCGGTTACTTCATCATTGATAATTTTATGATTTAATCCAAAAGCATCTAATGCTCTTGCATAACGGGCTGCCAAATCACCGCGTCCAATTATTTTGATAATGGTCTCTTTGTTAGCATCATATTGGTTTAGGGCCGATTTTATTTCCTCACCAATTAAAAGTCCGGATAAATAATCGGCGATGTCTTCATTTTCTAATTTGTCAAATAACGCTAGTGTTCTGGCGGTAAAAATCTGATGCAGAATAGAAATATCTTGTTTTTGTTGCATCAATACACCTTTCAAGAAAGCATCATCATTTAAAGAGCTGCACTCCTTCATCAGTGCCCCTAAGATGGTGTGTTCTTTTAATACCGCATATACTTCTCCGGTCATGAAACTTGTAAAACCTATAATTTTCTCATCTTGTGTGATTGCCCATTTGCTATGTGTACCAGGCAGTAAGAAAATTTCATTATCACTGGCCTCAACCTCTCCAATGATTTGAGTTTCTTCGCCGCGCATAATATCTGGAACGCCATTTTCATTTTCATAACTCGCTCCAGTAATGAAATGAATTACTATGTCATTGGAAAGTGTTAAGGGGGTTAATGCATTAGCAAAATCATTGATGTTAGCGGGGAGTGATAAATAAGGCGTTTCATGCCAACCATTGCGACTAGTTATCATACCAGAAGCAACAATTGGTAGGGCAGGGTGCTGATCAAGCCAAACTTTAATTGCCGATATCAGCACACCTTTAAAATCATTGTTTGGGACGGCAAGAATTCCATTTTCATTCGTTTTTTGATCCAAAACGTGTCCATCTTGATCAATAAGAAAAGCACGAAATGAGGTCGTTCCCCAGTCTAGTCCGATCATTTTTGCATTTGTGAAAACTGACATTATTTTCCTATTCTTTAATTCGCTTTTGTCGCAATAGCGATGTTATAAGTGATGCAACGGCTAATATTAGAAAAATTGCGGTGATAGGGCGACTGATAATATCAATTAATGAATTGTCTGCGATAATTAACGCGCGTCTTAAATTTGCTTCTGCCATTGGCCCAAGTATTAAAGCAAGCAAAATAGGCGATATGGGGAAACGATAACGATGAAGGAAATAACCAATTACGCCAAAAGAAAGTGCAAGCCATACATCAAACATGTTGTTTCGCATTGAATAAGCACCGACAATCGATAAAACAAAAATTGTCGGTAACAATATACTTTTTCTTACCGTTATGGCTTTTGTGAAAAACCGAATGCCGATAAGCCCTACAATCAACATAGCGATATTGGCGACGAGCATTGACGAAAATACGGAATAAACAGTACCCAAATCCTCAACATATAACATTGGACCCGGCTGTATGCCTTGAATAACGAAAGCGCCCAACAATATCGCGGTGACGGCATCTCCCGGAACACCTAATGATAACATGGGGATCATTGCCCCACCTGAGCAGGCATTATTTGCTGATTCAGCCGCAGCAACGCCTTCGATTGCACCTTTACCAAATTTTTCAGGATGTTTTGACCGTCTTTTTGCTTCGCTATATCCGACAAAGGCTGCGATATCGCTACCTGCCCCCGGAATTGATCCAATGAAGGTACCCATGACACTTGATTTTGCCATATCTTTCCACGCTTTTTTAATATCAGCGAAGGAGGGCAGTAAACTTGAAATATGACTTACGGTTCTTTTGGTGCTTTCCAAATTTTCGATGCCTTTAAAAACTTCCGCAATAGCAAATAGACCAATTAATGTGGGGATAAAGGCGGGGCCTTCGAATAAATTCATTGATCCAAAAGTAAAGCGAGGATAGCCAGTGACAGGGTCCATGCCAATCGTGGAAATAAGAAGTCCAAGAAAGCCTGCCATCACGCCCTTAAGAATGGATTTTCCCGAAACCGAAACAATGATAGATAGACCAAATATTGCGAGGCCGAAATATTCGGCTGCACTAAATTCAAGTGCAAATTTTGAAATTTGTGGCGATAAGAACGTCATGATTAACGCACCGGTAAAACCTCCAATAAACGAAGCAAAAACAGACATGCTTAATGCGCGTCCCGCTTCCCCTTTTTTTGTGAGTGGATATCCATCCAACAATGTTGCAGCGGCGGCTGGTGTGCCGGGTGTGCTAATTAAAATAGCTGAAATTGATCCTCCATAAATTGAACCACTAAATATCCCAAGAAGCATTCCAATAGACTGGTTAAATGGCAACCCAAATGTAAAAGGAACAAGTAACGCGACCCCCATTGTCGCCGTAAGCCCCGGTAATGAACCGATGATAATCCCGCCGGTTACACCAAGGAAGATCATCAACAATGTATTCCATTCTAATACACCGAGAAATGCTGTGCTAAAGAGTTCAAAATCCATATAACGTTCCCAGTGGTAAATCGATCAATAAGAACTCACTAAATATGACAAAGACGCTGGCTGTGATTGCGGCTGAAATGGTCATCATTTTTATTATATTTCGTTCCTGAAGAAGGAACATCATGAAAGTTAGGAAAAGAATACTGCTTGCGATAAACCCAAATAAATCAAGCGATAAACAATAAACCAAAACAGCAATGAACGATATGAATGCCCGTAGTAACGATTTTAAATTAAAAGAAGGGCCTTCATCGGTTTCAGGATTTTTTGAGACAAGAGTATTAATAATGAGCACTATGCCAGATAACCCTAGACCGTTGGCTAAGAGCCGCGGAAAGAAATCTGCACCGACTTCATCCGGCTGCGCGTCTGGAAAAGATGCGAGCTGATTAAATACAAAACCTGCAATAATGATGGCTATTATCCCAAAGATTATATTTGCCCGTTTCATAATAATTAAACTTCCTTTTATCTGGCTAGACCCAAATCTTTCATCGTATTTGAAACATTTCCTGCTGAATTTGCTAGATCATTTGTCCATTCTTCTGAGCTCATATAAGAAAGCCCCAATCCCATGTCGCCCGCGAATTTTTGAAACTCTTCTGTTTCCATACCTTTTTTAAAGGCATCATGAAGTATATTTCTAACGTCTTCTGGTGTGGATTTCGGGACACCCAAACCGCGCCATGTGCCAAATGAAACGTTAATGCCAGCTTCTTTCATCGTCGAGACATTTTCAAAACCCGCAAGCCTTTCATCGCTCATGATACCAAGAATTTTTAAAAGTCCACCATCAACCTGACTTCTGACTTCCGCAGGACTCACGGTAACGGCTTGAATATGTTTGCCGACCAATGCTGTAACGGCTGGTGCCGCACCATTATAAGGAACATATGATAGATCAATGCCCGTTTCTTTCGCAAGCATGCTTCCGGCTAAATGCCAGGCTGTGCCGGGCCCTGCATGACCAACTTTGATTTTTCCGGGATTTTCTTTTGCATATGCGATGAATTCTTCAATTGTATCGTAAGGTGCGTCAGCCGGGACAGTGACCGCCGCCGGATCCATATTGACACGCAATAACAGATCAAAATTTTCATAGGTAAACGGGACCAATCCTTGTGGCGGTAAAGTTAGAATATCAAAAGTTACCATTGTGACCGTATAACCATCATTGCGTGCTCTAACACCTGATGCGTGTCCGATCGCACCTGCACCGCCTGCTCGGTTCATGACGGTAATGTTTTTTCCTAAAAATGGCTCTGTGTTTCTCGCAAGCCCACGCAGCAAAGTATCCGTGCCACCACCAGCTGCCCAAGGACAGATAAGCGTAATCCCTTTTCTTGGGAAATCGGCTGCCAATACGGACGTGAGGCTAGCACATAATAAGACGAAGCCAATTAATGACAATGAGACTATTTTTTTAAGATATGAATTCATGAATAAACCCTATTTTTAAATCTTATTAAGCTTACCTTCTTCGTGGCTTTAAGGCAAAGAAATCAATTGCCAGGTAATGGACCAAGCTGCTTTGCCCAATGTGAAACGACTTTACGGCCAAATTCCGTTACGGGGACAGACGGCTGTCTTGCCATGCCATTATCTAACCCTAAACGTTGAGCCATTAAATCTTTACCGTAGGCAATGAAATTTTCAACGGAACTCATCATAAATACTAAAAGCGGCAAGAGTTCTTTGTGTAGTCTCTCTGCTTCTTCAATGTCTTTTGGGTTACCATTTTTCATCAGTTCATAGATGCGAACTTGTGGGTCAAAAATGTCGGCTGCCGGTATCATCCCCACACAACCTGCTCGTAAGCTATCCGGAAACTGAATGCCCGCGAGGCCACCAAAAATGTCAAATGCACCATCGGTATCTTGCATTAACTGATGGATATATGTGGCGGGGCCTTCTGCTTTTAAAAGGCATACATTACCGTGATTTTTGTTTAATGTTTTTAACCCCGCATTTGATAAACTGGTTGCCATGACACCCGGTGCATTTTGCACAGCGAGCTTTAAATCGGTTTTATCCGCAACATCACCCAAAAATCTGACATATTCACTTTCTGGGACGCCCATAATGGCCGGTGGCTGCAAAATTGCCCAATCTGCGCCGGCTTCTTTGGCGGCGGCAACAAACTCAATTTGTCCTGGCACAGATCCTTCACCAACGGTGACGGCGTAAGGAATTCTTCCCGCGATATCTTCGCCAACCCATTCTATAACTTTACGTCTCTCATTAACGTTTAATTTTCCAACTTCTGTGGCTAACCCCATTACAGCAATACCATGGGCACCACCGGCAATGCATCCTTCAACTTGTCGGCGCATAGCGTTACGGTCTAATTCGCCATTTTGGTCAAAGAAACTATAAAGAATAGGGTAAACGCCGTTGAAATTTGTCTGTTGTGTCATGTTACTTCCTTAAAACTAAAAACTAAGCGCGGCCAAATTTTTCAGTTGCTTTTCGAATGGATCCGGTTTCATGTATATATTTTACCATCGCTTCTTCGGTTGCCTCTGCTTCTTCGGCAAATTCGATAATGGCTTTTACATGGTCAGCGGGAATTGAAACGATGCCGTCATCATCACCGACGATATAATCGCCCGGCTTAACTAAAACGCCACCCACTACAACAGGTACATTCTTTTCAATAGTTTTTAACCGACCAATAGAGCTAGCGGGTACGATCGATCTTGCATAAACGGGGAAATCTGTATCACGTTTAATCAATTCGACATCGCGAACACCACCGTCAAGAACAACACCTTCATGGCCATTAACGCAGGCGCCTGCATTCATTAATTCGCCCCAGATTGCGGTATTTTTATCACCATCACTTGAGATGACTATGACGCTTCCCTTTTCGGCTTCGTCAATGACATCAAATGCCAATTCCGGAAGATGCGGATCATTGGTTGGACCTTCTAAAACGGTCGCAGCGGTACCAACAATTTTTCTTCCATTAATACGTGCCTTGATTTCAAAATCCATAAATCCGCGGCGCCCTGCAATTTGGTCACAGCCATCGGATAATGTCGCTACTGCCAATTTTCGCAAGCGATCTATAAAGTCATTGCTCACAATTCTCTCCCATATAATTCTAAATTTTCATTTGTTACTTAATTGTCGCGCTATCCACTTGATAGACGAAATACATATATTGTTCACCCGGTTCGATCACAACGTGATGCGCAAGATTGGCCGGGATATTAACCGCGTCACCTGCTTTAAGTTTAAATTCTGTTCCAACTTTTATACTCGTCCCTCTTAATTGGCCGGGTGATAATTCATATTCATCCACGAGTTCGCCGCCTAATACTAATGTTGCGCGCCCTTCAACGGCTGTATGTAAATCGGATACGGTCGTGTGTATTTCAGATGAGCCGGTGTTTCCTCTTAAAACCAGAAACATATTATAACCAACATCGCTGCCTATCAATTCAAAGGCGAGCTTTTCTTTAACGTCTCCTCCCTGACTTTTAAGTGTTGCTCTTAGTCGGTTTGAAACTTCTGCGACGATCTCAGGGGTAATTTTGAAAACACTTTTCGGAAGGCTACTTTCATCCTCTGCGGCATATGATGAACATGAAAAAATGAACGACGTTATAATCAGTAAAATGAGGCGCATAATTGAAGATCCAGTTATAATAATTATCACAATGTGGAATTAATTCTATATAATGATAATTATATATATTTTACGGTTCCCGAGTCAAGCCTTCTGGAATAATCGCACCCGGATAGGTCACAACTTTTGCTGCAACACCCGCGGCTTTCTCAAGACTATCAGATACATTATGTCCTAATATTCGCATCGCAAGATATGACCCATCAAAGGAATCGCCTGCGGCGGTGGTATCGACGACATTATCAGCGGATATGAATTCGCGGTGGATAATATCATGTTGATATTTCACAAACATGCCGTCGGCTCCGGCCTTTAAAACCACTTCTTTTTCGTCTTCTGATGGGTGATGGTTTAAACACTTTTCAATTGATGCAGTACCGAACAACAATTGTTGTTCATCAAAACTTGGAAAAATGATATCGCTAACTTGATACGCTTTATCAATCCATTTTGCCGCTACTTCCTTTGTTTCCCATAGTTGCGGTCTATAATTCGGATCAAAGGCAATTTTTGCACCCTTCTTTCTGGCAGTTGATAATTGATTAATTAGTATTTCACGACTTGCATCTGTCAAAATACCGAGCGATATACCCGTAAAGAAAATCAAATCAGAGTTTAATTCAGATATTTCAATTTTTTTAGCAGCAAGGATATCCATCATTTGCCGCGCCACCGAATTATCGCGCCAATAGCTAAAGCTGCGTTCCCCATTATCATCAGTGGTTATTAAATATAAGCCGACAGTGCCATCATTTGTTTTAAAAACGGTGTCAGTACTAAGACCTTGGTGATTAAAGAACACTTCCATTTCATGGGATATGCTATCCTCCCCAATTGCCGTGAGCAAAGAAACATCACATTTATCGCCGACCAAACGCTTCATATATACGGCACTATTAAAAACATCCCCTGCGAATGATTTTTGTAATAAACCATTATCAAGGGTGCTTAATTCAACCATACACTCGCCGATAAATATTGCTTTCAATTCTTCCCTCTTAAACCATTACGTTCACTGCTTAATAAATTAGATCGTTATATTGCGTTAAAGAATGCTTATTGGAAACAAAAAATATGGATAAATACATAGAAATAATTAATTCACACATAATTCGTTTCTCATTACTTTTTAAAAGAGGTACATATAATTCTATGCAATGCTTGGCGTTCAAGAATAGTGATCAGCAAAATTAAAAGAGTAATCCGATGGAAATTACAGTCAATTTTTTAGACAACCTCAGACTTGAAGCAAAGTTTGATGATTTTACTGTAATTACGGATCAACCCATTCGTTATAAAGGGGATGGCTCGGCGCCAAGCCCGTTTGATTATTTTCTGGCCTCATCTGCGCTTTGTGCCGCTTATTTCGTTCGGGTCTATTGTTTGGCGCGGGATATCCCGACTGAGGATATCAGATTATCGCAAAATAATATCATTGATCCTGAAAACAGATATAAGCAAACCTTTCAAATCGATGTGGAATTACCGGAAAGTATTTCTGATCGCCACCGTGAAGGAATTTTAAGATCAATTGACCGCTGCACGGTAAAAAAAGTGGTTCAAGAAGATCCGGAATTTATTATCGAAACGGTGGAAAGCTTGGGTGCGGATAATGCGTTGATCAGCAATGAATTACTGCAAAGTGATCAAGAAACCATGATCCTCGGTAAAGACTTACCTTTAGAAAAAACCATCGCCAATATGTCAAAAATTCTCACCGATCTTGGTGTAAAAATTGAAGTGGCTTCATGGCGTAATATCGTACCGAACGTATGGTCGCTTCATATTCGTGATGCGGCATCCCCAATGTGTTTTACAAACGGGAAAGGGGCAAGCAAAGAAAGCGCCCTTTGTTCGGCCCTTGGTGAATATATTGAACGCTCGTGCTGTAATTTCTTTTATAATGATCATTATTTCGGTGAGGAAATCGCGGACAGTGACTTTGTTCATTATCCCAATGAAAAATGGTTTAAAGCGGGCGCGGATGATGCACTTCCTGAAGGGCTTCTTGACGAACATTCTTTAAAATTATTTGATCCTGAAAATGAGCTTAAAGCATCAAACTTGATTGATACCAATTCGGGCAAAAAGGAAAGGGGCATCTGTGCACTTCCCTTTATTCGTCAATCGGATAAGGAAGAAATTTATTTCCCGTCAAACCTTATCGAAAACCTTTTCGTCAGTAACGGTATGAGCGCGGGTAACACATATCCAGAAGCCGAAGTTCAATGTCTTTCTGAAATTTTTGAACGCGCCGTGAAGCGTGAAATTCTTGAAAATGAAATCGCCCTCCCTGATGTGCCTCAAGCGGTCTTAAAGAAATACCCACATATAGAAGCGGGCATCAATGAGCTTGAAGAAAAAGGCTTCCCCGTCTTGGTCAAGGACGCCTCATTAGGCGGACAATTCCCCGTCATGTGTGTTACTTTAATGAACCCAAAAACGGGTGGCGTATTTGCGTCATTTGGTGCCCACCCCAGTTTCGAAGTGGCATTAGAGCGCAGTTTGACCGAACTCCTTCAAGGAAGAAGCTTTGAAGGCTTAAATGATGTGCCGCCACCCACATTCAATAGCGCGGCCCTTAAGGAACCAAATAATTTCGTTGAGCATTTCATCGATTCAACCGGACTGGTATCTTGGAAATTCTTTAGCGATAAACATGATTATGAATTTTGCGAATGGGACTTTTCCGGCACAACGACGCAGGAAAATGAATATCTGATGGGGATCCTGAAAAAAATGGGCAAAGAAGTTTATGTCGCCCATTGTAATGATTTTGGCGCAACCGCATGCCGTATATTGGTGCCAGGGCTTTCTGAAATATACCCCGTAGAAGATTTGATTTGGGATAACACCAATAAAGCACTGGAATTTAGAGAAGATATTCTGAACATCCATAAATTGCCAGTTGATGATCTCGCCAAGTTACTTGAACGACTAGACTATAGCGAACTTGATAACGGAACGCTCATATCTGATTTGATTGGCATTGTGTTTGATGAAAATACCGTATGGGGAAAGCTTGATATTGGGGAGCTTAAAATACTAATCCATTTAGTCTTAAAAGAATTTGAACAGGCAAAAGATTTAATTTTTGATTTTTTAAACTTTAACGATAATACCGTTGAACGTGTCCTGTTTTATCAAGCCTTAAATGCTGTACTTGATGTGACACTTGATGATGAGCTAGACTTAAATGATTATCTGGCCAATTTTGAAAAAATGTATGGCCGTGAAAAAATGAAGTATGTTGTGGGGTCGGTCACAGGGGATGTGAAATTCCATGGCCTTACGAAAACAAGCATGAAGCTTGAAGGACTTGATAAACATCTTAAACTTATTGAAAGCTATAAAAAACTGCATCAGGCAAGGGCGAAAATATAAAAGAGGGGATTTAAATTGATCAAAAATAACGACTTTTCAAGACGGAAATTTTTAAAAACCGCAAATTATGGATTGATGGGTTTAACCTTTTCATCAATGCCGATTAAAGCTTTTGCGCAAAATCGATCAAATTTAAACAGCGAAGGTATATATTTCCCACCACCTGACGATCAAGGTGGCTGGCGTAAATATGATCCCGGAAGCATCCCCGAAATTAATACTGAAAAGCTTGCCGCCGCTATTTCATTTCATGATCAATCCCCCGTCAGCACAAGCCGTGGTGCAGCGCTTCTTATTATTCATAAAGGACGCCTTATCAGCGAAAGTTATGTCACGGGTAATGAAGGCGGTCCGGAAAATTGGACGGCATCCACCTGCAACGATATGAAATCATCAACCAAATCCGTTTTTGGCACGGGTGTTGGTGTTTTCCTTGATGAATATAAAGATAAGGTCAATCTTGAAACTGATCTGGTTGGACAAGATAAAGAAAGCTCACTGATCCCGCAAATATGGGATCAACCGATAACGGACGCACGCAAGAAAAATATTAAAGTCAAACATGTGCTTTCCATGACATCGGGCCACGCCGGCCCCGAACCATGGCTCGGCACTGGCACAAGGCAGCATCATCCGGGCTATAGCGGTTCATATCAAATGTATGAATATTGTTTTGGCTGGTGGAATTTCGATGGTGTCGCCGCCCATGATGCCCTTCTTTTTGAACCGGGCAGTGATTTCATGTATAGCAACTTCGGCATGGAACAAATGGCCTTGGCCATGCGCAATATCTCTGGTCAGGATTTAGGACAATATACTTATGATAAAGTCCTTGGCCCCATTGGTATGCCGATAGGACTACGCAATAACCAATACCGTGATATGCCATACTCCAATTCATATGAACTTAATTTCGCGGAAACGTCCGGTTGGGGTGTTGGCGGTGACGAGGGATGCGACGCATACGGCGCCGACGGCAGCAGCAGCCCTTATGGCATTAATTCAATCGCCGGCAGCACATTCCGCTGCACCGCACGCGATTTCGCTCGGCTTTCTTATTTATGGCTCAACAATGGTAAATGGATGGATCAACAACTGGTCCCCGAAAGCTGGCTTAAACTCGCGACCAAACGTTTTAAACGCGCCGACGGTTCCACCCCTAATAATTACGGGTATACATTCTGGGTGATGGATGATTTACTGGACGTGCCAAAAGATCTCTATATGTCGCGCGGCCATAATCAAAACCACAGCTACATCATCCCGAGCATGGATCTGGTTGTAGTT
>Ga0206131_10000448_pt1 | contig 58278 bp, 49 predicted proteins | sample Helgoland_Spring_FD_148636 | JGI IMG/M metagenome (GOLD analysis project Ga0206131, IMG submission 148636) | Pelagic subsurface seawater microbial communities from Kabeltonne, Helgoland, North Sea - Helgoland_Spring_Bloom_20160517_1 | ecosystem: Environmental > Aquatic > Marine > Epipelagic ... | reverse complement strand
TTCAAGTCCCTCTTCCTGCACCATTTATCCCAAGGCCCAGATTAATGGGTCTACACCAAATTTTGGGGAGCGTAATTTTTATTACCATCTATCACTACCATTTGCGCCATTAGAAGTTATCATCCTTCTCGCCCTCCAGGCTTGCTATCGTGACGGCAGCGCAGGAGTCGCCAAAGACATTCACTGCTGTACGACTCATGTCTAATAACCGGTCAACTGAGAGCAACGCCACAATCGCCATCTCCGCGTTTGGTATATTTGAACTTCTGAGAATGAGCAAAATGGCCACAAGGCTTGCTGAGGGTATACCAGCGACACCAATGCTTGTCAGTAATGCCGTGACCACAACGGCAAACTGCGCCGCCACCCCCATCTCTATGCCCATTACCTGAGCTACAAAAAGAACAGCCACACACTCATACAGTGCAGTTCCATCCATATTGACTGTAGCACCCAGAGGAAGAGTGAAACTAGAAACCCTTTTGGAAACACCCGCATTTTTCTGCACACAGTGCATGGTCTCAGGCAGTGTAGCAGCTGAGGATGCGGTTGAAAACGCGGTAAGAAGCGCCATTTTCATTGCCTTGAAATGCGCCCATGGATTCACCTTGGCAATATACTGAAGAACCAGTGGCATAACTACAAACAAATGAATCGAGAGCGCTAACAATACCGTCCCAAAGTATTTACCTAGGTTCAAAAAGATCTCTGGGCCACTTTTGAAAACCGTTGGGATCATTAATCCAAAAACACCCAACGGAGCAAACATCATCACCCACTGCGTGACACGAATCATCACATCGTTAACACCTTGAATACTCCCCAGAATCGGTAGCATATTGTCTCGTGGCAATTGTGTCATTGCTATGGCAAAGAGAATGGCAAAAAAGATCATTCCAAGCAACTGACCGTTGGAGGACGCTGCACTGAAAATATTTTCAGGGATCATTTTTTTAAACAAATCCGCGTAATCTCCTGGCTTGCGCTTACCAGCCTCAGCAACTTTAGACTTTTCTTTATCAGATGCACTATCTGCTTTTTCTTGAAGTGCCTCGCGGATTTCAACGTTAGGCTTTCCATCTACAAGACCTGGCTGAATCGTATTGACTAACAACAGCCCAACCACAATAGCAGCAAAACTCGTGCCCACGTAAAAACCCAGCGTCCTCATCCCCAATCGCCCAAACCCCTTAACACCCCCTAGTGACGCGATACCTGCAATGACAGAACTAACCACCAAGGGAACGATAATCATCTGCAGAGCGCGAATGAAGAGTTTCCCCACAAACTCGCTCACCGAGATAGCATTCATAATAAACCTCTGTGCCGCAGAATCTTGCGAAACCGTCATCGTGATGTTTCTGAATACAATAGCGGTGCCGGTTGCTAAAATAAGCGCAATGAGTATCTGCCAATGAGGTGCGATCTTCTTCATACGCACATTACTCTAGAGTAAGTCAATTCACGATAAAAGAACTCAATCAAGGAATTACAACACGAAAGAGGTCAAGATTTTCGTGAAACCGCCAAGAGAAAAATGGTGCGCTGCCTTCCTGAACCAAGCATGCGGGATGCTTTAAGCGCTCGGTGTGGCTTGATCCGCCGTGCAGCAGCGCTGGCAACACGGTCCTCCGCAATTACCCGCACACTATCTGTGGCAATCGCTTGGGTAGATTGCTGAGCAGTGTAAATATCATTATTCGTTGCAAGAGTGTATGCCAACTTACCCAACGCAGTGTCACGCAAACGTGGGTTTGCAATAGCCTTCGCCAATGGGAGAGATTTGCCTGTGTCGTCGCTCTCCGCATAAACAAGCGCCAAATCTGCCCGCACTTTATCCTTAGCATGAGCAGATGTTATCCGCGAAATAGATCGGCGTGCATCTTCAAGCAATGTGAACGCTTGCCGATCATCACCTTGACGAAGCCGGTAACGTGCCATCGAAACTAATGCCAGCGCTTTTTCATCCATTCGTGATATGCTCTGCATTGTATTATATGCTAGGTGATGCGCTCCATCTCCAGCAGCAGCCTGCGCAATCGACCGGTAGGCTATATCACGCTCATGATCCGACTCTATTCGTAGAGCAACATTGTAAGCACGAGTTGGCTCACCGTTGTGTGCAGTTGTAGCTGAGACATAGCGAAGTCCACGATCCCTTAGAGCTTCCACAGGTATAGATGATAGATTCACCAGTGCGGCACTCAAATTCCCTACCTTAGCCTGCTCAACTGATACAATCCCAATGGCATGCGATTTTTCTTTTTCGTCGCGTATGCGTGAAACTACTAAATTACTATCGGAAAAGCGGCCAACTCGTGCCAGCTCGGAAGAAAGCTCTTTGAGTACAGAATCTTCGATGTGTGTATTCCCGATATTCCTCAGCATCTGGAGGCCTCCATTTAAATCTCCTGATCGGGCACGAATTCGAGCGAGCGAGGCTTTGGTGCTATCCATTATTCTATGATTGCGAATGAGTGCAGCTGAATGCTCTGCCCCAGAAAAATCTCTCAGAGCCGCAAGCTTCATTGCAATACGACGATACGCATCATCTTTTTTTCTTTTGTTAGTAATCATCATCACTGTCTGCATTGCTTTCGGAGCACCTTCGTAAGACGCCTCGCTCTCCGCAATCGCTACCAGCGCTATATCTCTTCCAATGGGGTTAACGATTCCTGAAACAAGATTTTTAGCAGTTACCACATCACCGCTGCGAGCCGACCATGCTGAAACCTCAGCCATAACGAGCTCACGCTCCCGATGGGTGACAATATTCTGCAACGCATGGTGAGCGTCATCTGACAACTTCATCACTAACATTGTCTTAATAACCTCCCTGATAGATGCCGACGAATAACTGGGATCATGAGGCTTGATTGCAAGCTTTTCAGCAACAAGCAACACCTCACGAGCATCCCGCTTATTCCCCCTAGAGTGATATTCCCGCGCCACAGCCAGAAGGCTCCTCCACGGCTCAGAACTTTTCAATGCCTCACTGTATGCCTCGTTCATGAGACGATGGTGTAAACCACTGTACGAAATCCCCGAGGCACTAACAGGATCAGTATGGCGGGCAGCGTTACTCGTACTCGTAATACCAACTCTATCGTAATTTTTGGTTCGCCCAGCAGCGAATTGATTCGCTGTTTCGCCATCAACGTCAACACCAAGGCTAGCATCAGAAACTTTAACTTTCAGCTCGCGCTGCGCGGCAGCAGATTCAACAGGCTTAACAGAATTAAGCACTGTAGACTTCCCTGCTTCGTCAACTTGATTGTCTCGACGCAAAGCCCTAACATCACCAGAAATACATGAATTTTCATCCTCATATGATGCTATTATACCAACGATTATGAATGTGATGGATAAGAGTAACAGCGGTCCCAAGAAAGAGCTTTTGCGCAAAAAACTATGTAGTGAGTAACCCACATCTGTTAATACGATCAATTATAATATTTTTTTCACATTTCCTAAATATAACTAACATAGCGGACAATACTTGCGCATCATCACTGAGCACGTTAAAGAGCGCATGTGAATGACACTCAAGTCCGCACCCGTTTTGCCCCCTCACCTACTGGATATCTTCATGTTGGAGGTGCTCGCACAGCCCTCTTCAACTGGCTGTTAGCACGAAAATTAAACGGCACGTTTGTGCTACGTGTTGAGGACACTGATGAATCGCGTAACACTGACGAAGCACGCCAAGCGATTTTTGAAGGTATGCAATGGCTTGGACTCGATTGGGATGAAGGGCCAGAAACAAACAAGCACAATGGCGGTGATCACGGCCCGTATTTCCAGAGCCAGAGAAGTGATATCTATGATAGATGGTTTCAAAAGCTTGTTAAAAACGACCGTGTCTATGAAGACGATGGTGCATGGAGGTTCCGTTTTGAGCGCAAACCCATGACCGTGCATGACTTGGTCTGCGGTGATATCACCATTGACTACCGTGATGAGTCGAACACCCCAGACATGGTAGTGAAACGATCCGATGGATCGTATGTTTTTCACTTCGTCAATGTGGTGGATGATATTGAGATGAAAATTAGTCACGTGATTAGAGGGGAAGATCACCTAATGAACACGCCCAAGCACCTACAGCTTTTTGAAGCCTTTGGCGTGATGCCTCCTGCATATGGGCACATTCCCTTGATTCTGAATATGGATGGCTCCAAGATGAGCAAACGCGATATGGGTGCCGCTATGGGTGAATATAGCAAAAACGGCTATGTGGCACCGGCTGTTTTCAATTTCCTCGCACTACTTGGATGGTCTCCCAAAGATGAGACGGAGGTCATGAGCATCGATCAGATCGTTGACAGGTTCTCCCTAGAAGGTGTGAATCGCTCGCCCGCAAAGTTTGATGTAGAGAAGTGCACATGGATTAACCAGCAACACCTAATGGCTATGAAACCAGATGCGTTTGCTGCCGCAGCTGCTCCTTACGTCGCAAATGCCAAACTGACAGGCGGTGACAACTACGCGAACATCGCGGCATCGGTTCAGGAAAAGGTAAAGTTGCTAGCCGATGTACCAAATGCCATTTCTTTCTATCTGAATTCCGATTTCCCCTATGATGAAAGCGCTCTCGCCAAGGTGAAAAAAAATGCCTCCGCTAAAGACTTACTGGGTAAACTGGCAGATTCTTTTGAGGTGTCAGATTCATGGAGTAATGCAAAGGAGCTCATCGGAATCACAGCACAAGCCAATGATACCAAACCAGGACAGCTGATGTTTCCGACACGTGTTGCATTGAGCGGACAAGCTGGTGGCCCAGACCTGGGTGCCATTCTGAAGATTCTTGGCAAAGATGAATGTATACGTAGATTAAGGAGAGCCGTTTGCATTCTCTGAATGAATAACGTATAAATAAAGTCATGAAAAATGTTTATCAACTGGCTGATCTGGCGAATCGCAAAACACTAGACGCGGGCTCGGTGAAAGCTGCGAGGCTTGCCGTAATCGGGCACCCAGTTTCACATTCCGCATCACCACAAATGCATCAGGCAGCTCTCGATGACCAAGGGCTTGATCTTCGTTATATCCGTTTGGATATAGCACCCGGAGATGTTGCAGAAGCCATCAGCAGAATGCGCGATCTGAATTTTGTAGGCTGTAATGTTACAATACCTCACAAATTTGAAGCCATAAAAAGTTGTGACCAACTCAGCGCGGACGCTGAGGCATTAAAAACTGTTAACACAATTATTTTTGGCGAGCAAATATACGGACACAACACCGATGCCTACGGATTTGTAAAAGCTATTCGTGAGGAATTTGGTGTCGATCTCGGTGATCTCCGCGTGATGATTGTTGGCGCGGGAGGAGGCGCTGGTCGCGCCATAGCCACGCAATGTGCACGAAGCGGCTGTGAACGTATTTGGCTGGTGAATCGTACACTCGAAAAAGCACAAATATTATTAGGCGACCTCAACAACCTATATCAGAACAGCGAAAAGCTCGAAGGCCCGGGCGAGCATCTCGAATGCCTAACGCCTGACGACCCTCTGCTCATGGAAGCTGCTGGTCACGCTGACCTCATCATTAATGCCACATCACTTGGACTAAAACAATTCGATCCAATACCTATCCCTCAAGCATGCATTGAACCACATCATTTGGTTTATGACATGATCTACAACCCTCCGCTGACGCCACTACTTAAGTATGCTCAATCAGCTGGCGCTCGTGTTGGTAATGGACTTACTATGCTGCTGCATCAAGGAGCCCTGTCATTCGAATCTTGGTTCCCCAGCGCAAATGACCCACTCGGTCAAATGAGACTTGGGCTACGGCGCTGACTCAAGCTCAGTGCCCTGCTCGACCTGATCAATACCATACCAGTGGCTATCAATGATTTCCAGCAGCTCTATATCAGGTGCAAATTTTTTTCTTTTGTGAAGCTTAACCCTCACTCGCACTCGGTGGTAACCTGGTGGATCAAAATTACCTGTCGGATAACCCATTTCGTCCTCTACACTTTCTTCCCGATCTACCATGTTCAAGATTTTCGATCCAATTGGACTTGCCAACTTCACTGATACAGATGGCGAAGCCAATTCAGAATAATCACCTTTCGTAAATATATTCGGCTTATAAAAAACGATACTCATTTCTTTTTGATCGAGGTCTTTATTTGAATCTCTGACACGCATATAAAGCCTGAATACTCCCTCATCACCATCTTCACCAATTTGAAACAAAGCCCAAGGTGCAGGATCAAAACGCACTAACGAAAGCCAATCAATTTTCCACTCATTTTTCGACTTCACGAAAACCACCTCAAAATTTTCATTCAGGCTATTTCTACAAATCGCACCGATTACTAATTTGCCCTCAAATTCAAGGCTATTGGCCCACATGATCTGAATCATACTGCGAGTTGACGAAAAAGTAGGATTATTGCGGTAATACCTAGACATGATCCCTGAGAGCTTAGCGCCCTGATAAACTCGTTGTGCTTTAGCTGCTGGTGATGAGGCCATAAAGAAATCCGTAATGGCTTGCTGACACTCAGGAAGCGCTTGCTTAACAATTGCTTGCTTCATCTGCTCCTCATAAGCTATGCGTTTTTTTTCCCGTTCTTTCTCAACTTCGAATTGAGCAACAGCCTCATCATCTGCCGATGAAAAATGTTTCACTATCAATATGGTAGCAATCATTAGCACCAGCCATAAAGTGATAAATGCTATAACTTTAGCACTCTTTTTAGACTTACGTTTCGTGCGTTTTACCTTGCTATGGTTTTTCTTTTTCTGCGCCTTAACAGCAGCCTCGTTAATGTCTTTTGTATCTTCACTAACTTCATGATGATCTGAAGCGGATAAAACCTTATAATCTTTACCAACACCTGACAGCACCCTCCCAGATGGTGGATAACCACAAGCAGGACAGCGCTGATCGCTGAGCTTCACCACAGCGGCCTCGTAAAGTGTATCGCATTCGATACAGTGATAGTGTCCTTTATCTAGTTTTGCCATAGTGAGTTAGGGTGATACCCAGTTGGGATGGACTAATTCCATCAACTCCAGTTGGGAAGGCAAGGCATCTTTTTTAGCTCTTTTCACTTTCACGGTTACTGGCAGATTTTTCTTAAGCTCTATTACGAATCGCCCGTGGTCGAGGAGACGCCTTAAATCATGATCTAATTTCGAGTCGCGCTCAACATATCCCCACAAATGTGTGAGCCGATCAGCCGACCTTAACATGAAGGCAGAATGATCTTCAGCATTATATGGCCCCGCGTAGAATTCATTCCTGCGAGTTAGCAAGCATCGCAATGTGACAGGATCAGAGTATAATCCAGTTGGCAATGTAAGTTCATGACTAACAGCTGATTCCTCACCAATATTGCGATCTTGCCCCGTCCTATCCTTAACCATATGATGCGCTTGTTTGCCCTTGTAGCTCGCTTCATAACGCTTTTTTAAATTCTCTTTGATGACTTTCATCGGATGGGTCGACCAACCCACTGTAGCATGCCAGTCGAGTTGAATCTGATCATCATCACCACGTGTGAAATAGATTTGTAAGGGCATAAAATCAGCATCCTTGCATGTGAGAACCAAAAACCCACGCTCACGAGCGTGGGAAACAGACCAATTACAATGATCATCATCCACTGCACGAGGCTTAAACATACCCTCCCATGCTCCGACATTATCAAGAAATTTCTTTGGATCTCGAACAACAGCACTACGCTCCTTGTTATTTTTTGATATGACGTATTTCTCAAGCAAATCAATGGCCTGTTCTTTAACCATGATATCGTTATCATGAAACCATTTCTGTGGACTACCAGCGTAAGCATCTCCTGTTTTTTCAACAGGAACTGATTCTGCGACCTCATCTATCACCAATTCATCATTAAAAGCGTACTTGAGAATCAACCCCGCAATGAGGATTACCGCAACCCCCATTCCTGCAATAGCAATCCACCAGGATGATGTCATTTTGGCGCTACTCCAATTTTCCTCCGACTGCTCTGCCCTGTCAGGCTTGGATTCAAGTTTTTCAAACTTGGCTTGGTTAACCTTAATACGCTCATGACCCGGCTCGAGTCGCTTCTCTAAGCGCACAACTGAGGGCTGCTCATGCTCCTCGTTCTCATCCTCAGATTTATCACCACCCAAAGACTTAACCGCGCGAGGCTGAACCGCAATTTCTCGCGGTTGTGCTGTATCATCCTTCATTTTATCAGCTCCAGAAATGATAAGCTTAGCATCACCACTAGTGATCACTTTGGTATCCTCAACATCCTTTTTAACATTTCTGCTATCCCCCAACTCAGGATCCTCATCACGACAGCTGTTTCTTTCTCTTTTATTACTCATGCCGCTTCAGTCATTGAATCTACCGAATAGTTCAAAGCTTACAAGCTAGCTTTTAGCAAATTATCAACAGGGCAGCTTTACATTACTCAATGATGAACGCTCCAGACACACCAGCGAGCGCCGTCTTATTTATGTATGGCGGCTCCCTTGTGGTTACGGCGGGGCGGCCGAGGAGGCTTTACTCTCCGAATTTCCTGAGGAGAGAGCTGCTGGTCTTTGTCTGTATCGATGCGATCAAAGATTTTTTTGCATCTCTGTTTGGGCACGCGATTCATAAACGGTATTGCTGAATATTCCTCAAAACTAAGCCCCCCGCTTTTGTCTCTGTCATGTTGAGCAAAATGAATGGGTGGACGCACATGATGCTCATGCTTGGCAAGCTCATTTTTTTCTAACTCCCCGTTGTTGTTACGGTCTATTTTACCGAAGGATCGAGCAAGTTGGCTGGTCGGGATTTCAGCAAATAATAGTGCCTTACCTAACTCTTTTTGGCTAAGACCACCACTGTTATCTTTGTCTAGCCGATCAAATTGCTTCAGCGCTTTACCAAAATGTGCAGGTGCGGTCGGATGGAGTTCGTTATGATGAAGTTTGCCATCTTTGTTTTTATCAAGAAACCAAAATAGGCGCTGACGCTTTTCTGGCTCTAGTCGCGCGAGTCGCTTTATCTTCTCAAACTCATCAATAGTGAGAATGCCATCATCATTAGTATCGGCTTCCTTGTATCCACTTAAAAGATTCCCACCGCCACGTGTCAGGTCAGACTTCCTCGATTTTTGCTTTGATCGATCGAGTCCTTTTACAGAAATCTTGTGAGGCACAACATTGTCCACATCATCGCCCAAAGCTAGCCCACACCCGAGAACAAATACCGAGAAAAGGTAATATAGATAGAAATGTAGCAGTGTGGGATGATGGGTCATGTTGTAGGAAAGCTTTATTAAATATAGCGCAATGTCTCACTTTTTGCCAGAGAAAGGATGATTATGACTATTCAACACCTGAATTTTGGTTTGGTTGTGGAATAAGCGCATTTTTTCTTTATAATTTCACCAACAATATATAACTCACTCAGCGATGCACATTAGAGAAATACTGAATAGTAATGAACCAACATTTTCATTTGAATTCTTTCCACCAAAATCAGCTGAAGCGGCGGATAAACTCTACAATGTTATTCGTGACCTTGAGTCCTATAAACCGTCGTTTGTCAGTGTCACCTATGGCGCCGGCGGCTCCACCAGGGAACTAACTCACGATTTAGTTGTCAAAATCAAGGAAACCACCGAGATTCCTCCAATTCCTCACCTTACATGTGTGGCACATAGTGAAGACGAGATCAATACCACGCTCAAGCGTTATGCATCTGTGGGCATTTCCAACATACTTACTTTAAGAGGCGACCCACCCTCCTCGGCGTCCAACTACGATAGGTCTGGTGACGCTTTTTACCATGCTGCTGATCTTGTAAGATATGTGAAAAAGTTTAATCATTCTGGAATTCATCCAGATAAAAGGGGCTTCGGTATCGGAGTTGCTGCTTTCCCCGAAGGACATCCTGATACCCCAAATCGCCTCTTAGAAATGGATTACCTCAAGTCCAAGGTTGACGAGGGTGCCGATTATATCTGCACTCAACTATTTTTTGATAATCATGATTTTTTTGATTTTCGCGACCGATGTTCACTGGCAGGCATCAATATTCCAATCATCGCAGGAATCATGCCCATTACATCAACCAGCGGAATCAAACGCATGGCAGAACTCGCCGCAGGTACTCATTTCCCAGCAAAATTACTCAGGTCTCTCAACCGCGCTGGGGATAAAAGAGAATCAGTCAAGCGTGTGGGAATTCAACACGCGGCCGAACAATGTGCTGGATTACTAGACGGTGGTGTAGATGGCATACATTTCTACACTCTCAATCAAAGCCGCGCTACTCGCGAAGTATACGCCTCTCTGGGACTGGCCTAGAGCCTGTTCTTGCCCAAAACATACAATTGCTCAGCTTGCTCGCGCGTCAGCGTCTGCAATCGACCCGAGAGAGGTACCGGCATCCATATGCGACGGCTATTCTCATCCACAGGGTAAAACGCTTTTAATTTTTCTGCTTTGTCAAATGCATCGCTTTTCAGCCCAATTTTTATGAGTCCCTCGAATCGCCTAACGAACATCTCATTCAAAATGCTATTAACAAAAACTCTCTCAGCACCACTGATATCGTCATTGGGTTGCTTAGTCATACCACCAACTTCTCCAGCGACATCAGACATGTCAAAATCATCGTCATATGGATTTGTGATCTTATCATCTTTAAACTTCCAATTTTTCTCAATTACGTCAGTGACATCTTTAACATCCTTAATGTTTAGAGTAGACGCAATCTCTTGGTGATTGGGTGTTCTAACAACAAAATTTCCATCTTTCAAATGTAGCAAATCGCCGGCACGAACATCTAAATTGGCAACTTCCAAACAATTACCTCCAGTCCTTATTCGTAAGCCACCTTCTACGAAAGAAACCTTACGATAGCTGTTATACAGATCCACCACACTAAGAGCTGACAGTAGCGGCAAACGATCTCTGAGAACTACTTTGTCGCCATCACCGATGGATAAATCGATATCAAACACAACACCCTCTTGGCTGTTCGTCGATCCACTGATCGTTCCCTTCCCTGAGATTGAGCCATTTAACCAATCGGCATATTGCTCAGGCAACATACCATTGAGAGGCATGCTGGTCATGGTAAGTTCACCATTAACATCAGGTTGCCCTCCCGACCCCATATCCAACGAGAATTCTATTATTCCGCTGCCAAGGGCCAGTGTCGCGTTCTTTATGTGAACACCCTGCTTATCACATATCACGGTCATCTTTTTGATCTCAAGATTCCTGAGCCAGTTCTGACTGAACGTTCCCCCCTCGAGCTCAATATTCCAGGCTTCGCCATCCCTGACGACACTCATGAGACTATTTGAAATAGCTCCACGATTCGTGGTTGAATAGCCCCACTCGATGTTTGCCTTCTCAACCAATATTCTCTCAAATTCAAAATCTTCGTATTTTTGGAATAATGCTGAAAAAGATTTTGCTGCGGCAGCATCATCGCGCTCGCCAGCTTTCACCTCGAGGTCTAACTGACTGATGTTAATGGAGCCAGCGTTCCATTTACCAATGAGGCCGTTAATAATGTGCATGTTCAGCCGAATCAGTCGCGCTTCTGCCTTGTGGAAAAATGACTCATCCCCGCCATCTGCGGCCACTGATGCGATTGTAATGTTGTCTCGTAGCTTGGTTATTTGTTCTACCTCACAATTGTCAGCTTTAAGACTATGCTCAATGGCTACACGAATCTCATCATTGAACACGTCGCTCTCAACACGGTTTACGAGGTAGGCCCAGAGCAACAGACAACAAATGGCTAACAGGATGAACAGCCTGATAAAGACTCGCACTAATCTAGCCGCTACTGTTTGGCCGTCAGCTGCATGACGAAGCTGAAACCAGAGCCCTTGGCGGGACACCCATTGGTTCATCTGCTCGTTAAACGCAGCACGCTTCTCTTCGTTGACGTCCATTGATCTTATAAAATGCTTTTCTCAGCAAACATTGATTGATGTGCTGCTCGGTCAACGCATGACCAAACAACAAACGCTTTAGTCACAGCCACAACCACCACCACAGCAACCACTAGACGAATCTTCCATGTCCTCTGGTTGCGGCAATCGACCGAGCTCCATTGTCATCCCAATATGTTTGCTAATTGTCTGTTGAAGTGTCTGCAAATTCTGTTGAGCATCCATAAAATCACGGGCGACTTCATTTTCAAGTAATCCATCACGAGCTTCCTCGAAATTTTTAATTTCGGTATCGGAAAGCTCTACCCCAGCTTGTTGTTTCTGATGTAGCTCTTCACCTTTTTCGTGAACGGACTGATACTGAAGCTTGGAAGACTCATCGGCTAGGAACCTCTCCACTTGACCCTGAAGGGCTACAAACTCGATATCTTGGGTTATCGCTTCGCAAAGCTCACGCGTCTTCTTCATTACGTTTGAATCATCTGTAATCATGCTCATGCTTCGCATCTATAGTTACTTTAGCCATTTGGCAACTACTGACATAATTTATTTATACTAAAAAATTTGATTATACCTTGCTGTAAGACAATTTAAATTGATGAGATTCTTATCTCTAGTGTCAAATTACAGACATTCACGCAATGAAAAGCACACCCATCATTCTATCTGCTGCATGGATCGCCACGATCGCTGCATCATTCACAATTGGCTCCAAACTCCGCCCAGATGACACTTCGCATACCACAGGGGGCAGCATTGCGCAGCAGATAGAAAACACGCGCTCAACACAAAGAACCATTTCACGCGCCCGTCCTAAAGGAGCAAAGCAACGAGGTTCATCCGCAATTAACCGTGCAGGCAATAATTTTGCACCAGATGCCGCGCAAATCGCCACCATTATGGCTAATGACAATCCTGTGGCACGTGCTGAGAGTTTAATCGCACTCATAAATTCTCTGGACCCAAACGATTTCGAACAAGCGGTGGTTGAATTTCGCAAACTTGGCATAACCCGTGAGCGTATGAGTGAGTATACAATGCTTCTCCACGCATGGGCCAAAAGCGACCCTCTCGCCGCTCTGGATTTCGCTCAGAACAACACCAGCACTCGGTTTGCTCGGCAAACCATACTGACCAGCTGGGCTGCCGACAATCCGGATGCCGCATTCAACTGGGCCATAAACAACCATGAGGGAGAGGATGCGAACCCCTGGCTTGTCGGTGTCATTCGTGGCATCGCGGCCAATAACTCAACCCGCGCCACAGAAATAATGACGATGCTTCCATACAGCCGTGAACGAGGAGAGGCGCTCACTAGCATTATCCCACACATCACAAAACAAGGTAAAGAAAAAGCAACAGCATGGGTGGAGGCGATCAGTGATGAGCGACTACGCACCGGAGGAGCTGCTCGCATTGCTGGGTTTATGGCACGGAGCAACCCATCAGAAGCTGCTGAATGGATTATGAATCTCTCAGATTCCGAGTCAATTTTCCGAGCTGCTGGGGAGGTGGCAGGCATTTGGGCTGATAACGATCTGGATGCTGCCGTGGCATGGACGGACAGCCTGTCTGGTAACGCCAAATCACGAGCTGCCCGCGAAGTCGTAATGCGATACGCAGACAAAGATGCGCATAAAGCCTCCTCATGGTTGGCAACAATGCCAAACGAGCCCGAATATGAGAGTGTTGTGACATCCTATATATGGAGAACGGCTGAAAAAAATCCCGAGCTGTCACTTGCACAAATCCCACGCATCAACAACGAAAGGACGCGAAATCGTTACTACGAGCGCATCGTTGGGAGATGGATCCAGCGAGACGAAAATGCCGCACAGACTTGGGTCACTCAACAAGATAATATGTCGGAAACAATGAGAAAACGCCTACTCCAAATGAGTCAGCCAAAAAGAGACCGCTGACACACATTGAGTTGCGTGCAGTATACCAGCTCGTTTACAAATACTGCGCACAGAACCAAATGATAGAATAGTAAGGAAGTGATTCATCACAATGTGTAATTTTTGAGTTCCGTGTTTCAATTCATATCACCGATAAACTAGATTTGGTGAATATTGAAAGAAATCATATGCGATAAAAAAATATTTGTGTCAGCTTGTGAAAAATTTCACAAAGTCCTTGCTCAACATGAAAAGATGCTCCACTTAAGTGTTAGCATAATCCGATGAACAAAACTGAATATCAGGCACCTGACACCGCAGCAAAGGCTCAGAGCGTAATCGATGAGGAATACCAGGCTGAAGCCGAGGATATTCTCGGTGAAAAAATGGTGCTCAATATGGGCCCCTCTCACCCTGCTACCCATGGAGTTCTTCGGCTGGTGCTAGAACTAGACGGAGAAATCGTGACTAAATGCGACCCCGATGTTGGATATCTTCACCGAGGCGACGAGAAAATAGCCGAGAACATGCACTACAATCAGTTTGTGCCTTACACCGACCGGCTTGATTATTTGGCACCACTGGCAAACAATGTAGCCTACGCTTGTGCTGTCGAAAAACTCATGGGCTGGGAGTTACCGCCCCGAGGTCAAGCGATCCGTGTTCTCTGCTGTGAACTATCCCGTATTGCCTCACACATGCTTGGAGTTGGTGTTTGCGCCATGGATGTGGGTGCAATGACGGTATTCCTCTACACATTTACAGAAAGAGAAAAGGTTTACAATCTTTGCGAGCAGCTAACAGGGGCGCGCTTTACAACATCATACACCCGCGTTGGCGGACAAATACGAGATCTCCCCGAGGGGTTCATCGGCCGCGTTGAAAAGTTCCTAAATGAGTGCGAATTGAGCATTAATGAAATTTCCAAACTTCTCGATCGCAATAAGCTCTATCTGAATCGCATGCTTGATGTTGGAACCATAACGCCAGAAGATGCCATTACATGGGGATTAACTGGCCCTAACCTGCGCGGATCTGGTATCACTCGTGACTTACGCAAAAACACACCCTACCTAGGATACGAACAATATGACTTTGATATACCAGTAGGAGAAAACGGCGACTCCTACGATCGCTACCTCGTGCGTATGGAGGAAATGCGACAGTCAATTCGTATTATCCGCCAACTTATTGCCACACTACCAGATGGCCCTGTTAACATTGCCGACTCAAAAAACCTTCTGCCCGCCAAGGAAAAAGTGCTCACCAGCATGGAGGAGCTTATTCATCACTTCATCATCGCTACACAAGGTATCGATGCCCCTGAAGGTGAAGTCTATTTCGCTGCAGAAAACCCAAAAGGCGAACTCGGTTTTTACATTAATTCCAAGGGAGGTGGCGTTCCACACCGCATGAAAATTCGCTCTCCATCTTTTGTGAATCTTTCAATTCTATCCCACCTTATACCCAGTCATATGGTCTCTGACGTACCTGCTATCCTAGGGTCGCTTGATTTTGTCATGGGGGAATGTGATCGATAAATTTTGGCCTCAGTAATTACTCGTTATTTGAAAATGAAAACTCAAACAACATTCCCGGCATTCGCCATCTCGTCCGAAATTGAGGATGCGGCCAACACCCGCATCGCCCAATATCCCAATGACCAGAAACGCTCAGCAGTACTGCCACTGCTTCACATCGTTCAACATAAATTTGGATTCATAAATCGTGAAGCTACTGAGTGGGTCGCTCAGAAACTGGAGCTTGAGCCAATGCAAGTGCACGAAGTGGTATCATTCTATCCGGGTTTCCGTGAACATGCGCCGGGCAAATACCACTTTAGAGTCTGCCGCACATTATCATGTGCGATGGCAGGCTCTGCTGAACTTATGGATCGCATTTGCGAACTCACAGGAATCGATCGTTCCAACAGCGATTCTCACCATAACCCAATCGCTGTATCCCCGTGCGGTCTGTGGTCAGTCGAATTTGCTGAATGCCTTGCATCCTGTGGGACTGGTCCAGTCTGCCTGGTCAATGATGATTTCCACGAAGACGTAGCCCCTGAAAAGGCCGAAAATTTGATCGGCCAATACAACAACTAACTCTCCCATTCAATGAGCAAAATCAGTTACCTCTCAGGTAAGGAGCCCGACTCATGCGAGCACCGTATGATATTCAAAAATATCGATCGCGAAGGTTGGGATCCATCGATCGCATGCTATCTCAAAGACGGCGGCTATGAGCAATTAAGAAAAGCACTCAAGATGAATCCTGCGGATATCACAAATGAGGTTAAGATATCCGGACTTCGTGGACGCGGTGGCGCAGGATTCCCCACAGGAGTCAAATGGGGATTCATCCCACCTAACAATACTAAACCAGTCTATTTGATCTGCAATTGTGACGAGTCCGAGCCTGGCACTTTCAAAGACCGCTACATCGTTCACCAAGATCCGCACCAGCTCATTGAGGGTATGCTGATCTCAGCGCTGGCCATCGGTGCACACACCGCCTATATTTACATGCGTGAGGAGTTCCCCGAGGCTGCCATTCTAATGGAAAAAGCCATCGAAGAGGCTCGTGAGAAAAATTTTCTAGGTTCTGATATTCTAGGTTCTGGATTTGATCTAGAAATTTTTATTCACCGCGGTGCCGCCGCCTACATTTGCGGCGAGGAAACCGGTTTGATCGAGTCCCTCGAGGGCAAGCGCCCATATCCTCGCATCAAACCGCCCTACTTCCCTGCGGCACTCGGTCTCTACATGGCACCCACCATCGTAAATAATGTGGAATCAATCTGTCACGTTAAACACATTATCGAAATGGGTGGCGCAGAATACGCCAAACTCGGTACTCCCCGTAACACTGGAACACGCATTTTATGTGTTTCTGGTGACGTCAAAAAACCAGGTTATTATGAAGTCGAGGTTGGGAAAATCACCATGGGCGAACTACTTAACGACGTTTGCGGTGGACCACTTGATGGCAGATCATTCAAAGCCTGTATCCCCGGCGGATCATCGGCAAAAATTCTTCGTTGTGACGAAACTTTTAAAATCGGTAATGGCGAAAACCAAAAAGAGCTAGGTTTTTACGATATCCCAATGGATTTTGATACCATGGCAGCCTGTGGTTCAATGGCAGGCTCAGGTGGCGTAATCGTCATGGATGACTCGCGCAAGATGTCCTGGGTATTGAACAATATCAACCACTTCTACGCCCATGAATCTTGTGGTCAATGCACGCCATGCCGCGAAGGCTCGATGTGGATGCGGAAAATCTCCGACCGTATCGTTGATGGTAAAGCCACTCCTGAGGATATCCAAACGCTTGAGGACGTCGCCTATCAAATCGACGGCCGCACCGTCTGTGCTTTTGGTGAAGCTGCTTCATGGCCTGTTGAAGCCATGATTTCCAAATTCCGCGATGAATTAGAAGCCGAGACATCAGAGGATAACGAATACCTGTCACCTGAAGCAAAACGGCAACTCAAGAATATCAGTTAATCAGCCATGAGTGATTCCACCACTACCCAACTACCCAAGGATCTTGCCGCTGAAAAAGGCATGATCAACGTGCAGATAGACGGCCATTGGATTCAAGTGCCTCGAGGCACACGTATGATCGAGGCTTGTAAAATTGCCGAAAAAGAAGTTCCACACTACTGTTACCACCCAAAACTTTCCTCACCAGGAAACTGCCGTATGTGCCTGGTCCAGATGGGCATGCCAGCACGCCCGGCACCGGGTGAGGAACCAACATACGGCGACGATGGCTACCAAGAAATCGGCTGGATGCCACGGCCAGTAATCGCGTGCGCAAACACCGTTGGCGAAAACATGGGTATCCGCACTACCGGTGATCTTGTGGAAAAATGCCGCGAGGGCGTCATGGAGTTTCTTTTGATTAATCACCCTTTGGATTGCCCCATTTGTGATCAAGCCGGTGAGTGCCAACTACAGGAGTTCTCTGTCGAACACGGCAAGGGCGAATCACGCTTCAAAGAGGATAAAGTCAAAAAGCCTAAAAATGTGAAAATCGGCCCGCGCATTCGTCTGGATGATGAACGCTGCATCATGTGCTCACGCTGTATTCGCTTTATGGACGAGGTGGCTGACGATCCCGTCTTAGGATTTTCGGAACGTGGCACTCACACTACTGTTGGCATCTATCCAGGTCGTGAACTCACGAATAATTATGGTCTCAATACTGTGGATATATGCCCCGTAGGCGCGCTCACTAGTAATGATTTCCGTTTTCAGATGCGTACTTGGTTTCTGAAGGAGACCGATAGCATAGACACCAACTGTGGAACTGGTGCTAATATTACTATTTGGACTCGAGGCAATAAAATCTTTCGAATCACTCCACGCCAAAATGATGAGGTGAACTCTTGTTGGATTCCAGACTCTCATCGCCTATCCTACACCTGCCCCACTGATGATGATCGCCTGACCGCTTGCCTGATCAAAGCGGATGGTGTGCACGAAGAATCTTGCTGGGAAAACGCTCTTGATGCAGCCGCTGATGCACTGAAACAATACGATACTAATGAGATCGCAGTGATCGCATCCGCCCGCCAGACTAACGAAGAGCTCTTCATGATGCGCACACTGGCATCCGAACTAGGTTCTGATGAGCTAGCTATTGTGGCTCGTGCTCAAACACCAGATGAGATGCTCGTTTCCTCTGACCAAAACCCAAACACCACGGGCGCAAAGCTTATCCTAGATGACAAAAACCCAGCAGAGAAAATGGATGCCATCTGCGAATCCATCCGCTCTGGCCAAATCAAAGCAATCGTCGTCGCCAGCGAAGACCTCACCGAGGCGGCGCAATTGACTAGCGAAGATTTGGATAACCTCGAGCTAATTGTCTCACTTAACACCTCGGCAAGTGCTACCGCACAAGCAAGTGATATTGTGTTTCCTGGTGCCAGCAGCACAGAAAAGCGAGGAAGTATGATTAACGTGGCTGGTCGTCTCCAGAAGCTCAACGCGGCCTGTATTCCACCAGGTGACGCCCGTGTCGATTGGGAAGCAATACGCGACCTCATCAATGCTTTATCCGACGAGCCATCCAACGACACCCCACAAAGTATCGACCAACTATCCGAGATCATCACTAAGAGTTTTGATGTATTAAATGATTATACCCTGTCAAAAATCCCTAATAGCGGCGTGACAGTAATTGAAACTGGCGTATCCATCCCATTGATAGATCGTGAAACTGCTCGCAAAGCAACCGGCGAAATCGTTGGATAAGTCATCACCAAAACCCTCCGCCAATCCTGCCTAAAAAATGGACCCCTTTCTTGTATTAGTCATCAGCACCGCTGTGAAGATTTTCATCTTCACCTTCGTACTGACGCTGCCAATCATCGCATATTCAACCTATGCCGAGCGCCGTGTTTCCTCTATCATTCAGGATCGTGTTGGGCCCAACCGCGTTGGTATCCCCCTCACTTTATTTGGCTTTAAAAAGGATATCCCACTTTCCGGATTACTCCAACCGCTTGCCGATGGTTTGAAAAATTTACTCAAGGAAGACCTAGTCCCTGATCACGTCCGTAAATTTTTCTTCACTATTGCACCTGCGCTGACTGCTGTTCCAGCCTTTCTCACGCTATGTGTGATTCCGTTTGGAAGCCAAATCACAGTCTTTGGGGAAAACATCAAACTTGTCATAGCAGATATTGATGCCGGTCCTCTCTTCGTTTTTGCCATCGCTTCACTTTCTGTTTATGGCATTACTTTTGCCGGGTGGGCATCAAACAACAAGTATTCGTTCCTCGGAGGCGTGCGTTCGTGTGCGCAGATGATCTCTTACGAAATTGCACTTGGCCTGTCAGTAATTCCGGTGCTCATGGTCTTCGGTCAACTCAATCTATCCGACATTGTACAACACCAAGCCGACAATGGATGGCTATTACTCCCGCTATGGGGTGAGGGGCTTACCACGGAAAGAATTCTTTTGCTGATCCCTCTATTTATCTCGTTTGTAGTCTTCACAACATCCATTTTTGCTGAGACGAACCGCATGCCATTTGACCTTCCAGAGTGTGAAACAGAACTTGTCGGTGGGTATCACACTGAGTATTCATCAATGAAATTTGCACTCTTTTTTCTGGGTGAATACGCCGCAATGATTGTCGGATCGGCCTTGATCGTCACCTTATTTTTCGGTGGTTGGTCGGTTGGATTCGGGCTCGACACAGCCATTTCAGAAATGACATACGGCGGCTTAATTCACTTGGGAGCATTTCTCGCCAAAGTCATTGGCTTTGTAATCTTCTTCATTTGGGTACGTTGGACCGTTCCGCGTTTTCGCTACGATCAACTGATGAAACTCGGATGGGTCGTCTTTTTCGAACTTGCTCTAGTCAACATCTTCCTCACCGCCGGCATCATGATGCTAGTTAACTAATTCCGTCCTAAAAAATGGCCACCATCAAAGTCACCCGCCCAAAACTTACATTACTGGAAAAAATCTACCTTCCAGCTGTCATCAAGGGACTATTCATCACATTCATGCACGCGATTCGCTCCATGCTTGGAAAAACGCCCGGCGCCAATGAAAACTTTAACTCCTCCGGCTTGGGTGTGACCATGCAGTATCCGGAACAAAAATGGGACGACCAGCTTCCTGATTACTACCGTGGCGTGCCTGCACTTGTCACTGACGAGGAACAGCGCGAGCGCTGCGTCTCCTGCCAGCTCTGCGAATTCATTTGTCCCCCAAAGGCAATCGCCATCATCCCAGATGAAATCGAATCGGATGATCCATGGGCAAAAGTTGAGAAACGCCCCAAAGAATTCGACATCGATATGACACGCTGCATCTATTGCGGCATGTGTGAGGAGGTTTGTCCTGAGCAAGCCATTTACCTTCGCAAAGATTACGCCATGACAGGTTTAAGCCGTGAAGACATGGTGAATGATAAGAAACGCCTCTACGAGATAGGCGGGGTTCGCACCGGACTCGTCAATAAATGGAACGAAATCAAGTAGCCTGCCAACAACTTACAATGCCATCCCCTCTCTTTTATATTTTTGCCGCTATCATGTTGATTGGCGGAACAATGGTTGTGTTTATGCGCAACCCTGTATCATCGGCACTCTCAATGGTCTTGAGCTTCCTCGGGCTAGCCGCATTATTTGTCGGTCTTGATGCCTACCTCATAGGCATCCTCCAGATATTAGTTTATGCAGGCGCAATCATGGTGCTGTTTATCTTTATCATCATGCTTCTGGATCTGAAAGCAGAGGAGAACACAAGCTTTCGGCCCGCGGCACTCGCAGCAGGCATAGTAATACCGCTCATGCTCGTCTTTCAGCTCACTGGGGTAATCAACAATCAAGATAACTTGCACGACATACCCGCTCTTGAGCTAGAACAAGCTGCCGCAAATTTTGACAAAGACACAATGATTCATAAGAGATTAAAAGATGGGCGTCTTCCTGATACACACCTTCTTGGGAAGAAACTCTACACAGATTACAATTTCCCACTACAAATGGTAGCAGTTCTTCTTCTGGTTGCAACCATCGGCTGCGTGTCTCTCTCACGAAAAAACAGTAAATAAACCTAGGTTATGCCATTTGATTCACTGCCAACTCCGACGCTCAACGAGTATCTAATGATATCCGGCCTACTATTTGCCATTGGGCTAGCAGGGGTCATCATTCGCCGAAATATCATCGTTATATTCATGTGCCTTGAAATGATGTTAGCTGCTGCCTCACTCACTCTTGTTGCGTTTTCCCGATTTCATACCGTGGACGGATTACCCGATTACGATGGCCAGATGCTCGTCTTTTTTGTCATCACCGTCGCTGCCGCTGAGGTCGCGGTAGGATTGGCAATCATCGTATCTTTGTATCGTGCCCGACAGACCATTCAAACCGATGAACTAACCTCACTCAGAGGATAAGCTTCAAGCTGCCAATACAACTTTTACATCTGACTCAACAATGGAAAATCTTCCCTGGTTCCTGCTCCTGATTCCTATTGCCAGTGCTGCGATCATTCAACTCGGCTTGAAAAAGAGCGCAGCCTTGTCATCGGCACTCTCGACAATATCAGTATTAGCTACATTCATTATCGCTGTCCTCTTACTGGGTAAGGACTTCTCAAGCTCTTTCAATTGGATCGAAGCAGGAACCTTGAGATTGAATATAGGTTTTAAGCTCGATCAACTGGCTACCTGCATGATGATTGTTGTGACAGGCATAGGCCTACTTGTTCATATTTTCTCGCTTGGCTACATGAGGGACGACCCAGCCAAGGCTCGTTATTTTGGTTGCCTTTCGCTGTTCATGTTTTCGATGACTGGCATAGTGCTATCATCCAATTTTGTGATGATGTTCATCTTCTGGGAGCTGGTCGGACTTTCGTCCTATCTACTAATAGGTCATTGGTATCAGAAAGACACTGCCGCAGATGCAGCGAAGAAAGCTTTTCTGGTCAACCGCATAGGTGATTTTGGTTTCATGATAGGTATCCTCATGCTGTGGGCTATCACCGGAACTGTGGTCTTTGAAGCTATGAACGGCGCGAGTCTAGATACTGCAGGCACTTATCTCGCAGGCACGGCCATCCTACTGGTGTTCTGTGGTGCGGTTGGTAAATCTGCCCAGCTTCCACTTCATGTTTGGCTTCCCGATGCCATGGAAGGGCCCACGCCGGTCTCGGCACTGATCCACGCTGCAACCATGGTGGCAGCGGGTGTTTACATGATGGCACGCACGTTTTTCTCTTTGGGCATTACTGCTGAAAACATGGAAATTCTGGGCAACGCCCCTGACGTAATCGCATGGGTAGGCGGTATTACCTCATTAGTAGCTGCACTCATGGCGACTCAGCAAAATGACATTAAAAAAATTCTCGCCTACTCAACGCTTTCCCAGCTCGGTTACATGGTCATGGCAGTTGGCTTGATTGCCCCTGAAGCTGGTATGTTTCACCTATTCACTCACGCATGGTTCAAAGCACTTCTATTTCTCGGATCTGGCGCTGTCATCTACGCTTGCCATCACGAACAGGACATCTGGAAAATGGGTGGGCTACTCAAAAAGATGCCCATCACAGCAATCACATTCCTCATTGGAACGCTCTCCCTGACGGCAGTTCCCTTCACGTCTGGTTTCTATTCGAAAGAAAACATTCTTATCGCCGCAAAAGATAGCCCACTTCTTTACATCGCTGTTGGAGTTGCTGCCCTAACCACATTTTACATGTTCCGTCTGTTCTTTATTGCTTTCTTGGGGAAAGCAAGAGACCACGGATCGAAAGTTGCCAAAGAGGTGCCTGTCGTCATGTGGGGCCCACTTGCTTTTCTCACAGCGGCAGCAATTGCATCCCCCTTCTTTAGCCAATTCTTTCCCACGAATGGCCATGTTGAAGTACACGCAGTGCCGCACTTTGGTGACAAGTTAGTGCTCATGTCACTGGGCGCTTTTGCAACGGGTTTCGTTTTCGCTTTCTTACTTTACTTCGGCAAAGACAAAGAACCAATCAGCATTCCCCTCTTCCGCAACAAGTTTTACCTCGATATAATCTACCAAAGATTGGTCACTGTTTTTCAAGATGCCGTAGCAGCCTTAGTGCATTTCTTTGACGAGTTTATCATTGGCGGGCTGCTAGTTGACGGCGCCACTCGCTCGGCACAAGGGGTTGGTAACATCTTCCGGCGCTTTGCTCAAAATGGAAGCCTGTCCAGTTACGCCTACCTGATGGGCTTAGGGGCCGTTCTCGTAATTTACTTCACTGTTTTTGCCAAATAAGTCCTCTAGGACAGATAAGACCCACACCATACCATGTTGTTTGCATTCATACTCATCCCGCTTCTGGCAGCAATTGCTATTTTTGCTGGTGCCCCAGCACGCAAAACAGCTCTGAGCGCTGCACTACTCAATATTCTGGGTGCTGGCTACGCTGCCTCCACATGGAATTGTTCATGCTGGAATACTGGATTCCAAGTTCTCGAGAATCCTGACATCAAACTTAGCCTTGGTCTCACTGGAATTGGCTCGGTCATGCTAATTCTCTCTGTGATTGTTACCTTAGCCGCCGTCTACAGCGGCAAGTGTCCTGAGGGTCGTGAAAAAATATGGTTCGCCAGCACCATGCTGATTGCCGCGGGTGCAATCGGTGCTTTTCTCTCCACAGACGTCTTTTTCTATTATGCCTTCCATGAGCTAGCACTGATCCCAACCTTCCTGATGATCGGCATCTTAGGCAGCGGTAACCGCAAAGCGGCTGCATGGAAAATCACCATCTACTTAGCATTAGGATCCATTGTGCTTCTTGCAGGCCTCATACTTGCGATGAATCAGATGCCATCATGGTCGTTCACCGATCTCACAGCTGCGCCCAAACATCAGAATGAGATTGCACTGCTACTCATTATCGGGTTCGGCACTCTTGTATCGCTTTTTCCATTCCACTCATGGGCGGCAGCTGCTTATGCCAGCGCTCCCGCACCAGTAGCGATGTTACACGCCGGTGTATTGAAAAAGTTTGGGCTTTACGGATTGTTAGTAATCGGGATGAAAGTCGCCCCCGAAGGCATGGCACACTGGCTCCCATGGATATGTATTCTCTTGTTAGGTAATATCATTTGGGTAGGCCTAGTCACGTTGAATCAAAAGCGCCTCGATTTGATGCTCGGTAATTCATCAGTGATGCACATGGGCTATATCTTTCTTGCTGTAGCGGCGCTTGCTGCGAATGAGAACAACTCGATTGCCGAACCTGCTGCTATTCTATTGATGTTTGCTCACGGTATATCCATCGCTCTCTTATTCTCATTGGCTTCTATGATCGAACGCAAAACAAGCACAATGGAAATAACGCAACTCGGTGGCCTTGCCAAAACGGCACCTGCATTGGCCTTTTTGTTTGGACTCGCGGGCATGGCCTCTATTGGTTTACCGGGCCTCGCTAACTTCGCTGGCGAAGTGATGGTGTTCTTTGCAGGTTTTGCTGACTGGAAAGACGCCAATGGCCAGATCAACATGGGCTGGGTTCAGTGGACAACCATTATCGCCCTGTGGGGTGTCGTGATCAGCGCCGTTTACATGTTGCGCGCATTCCGTCGCGTATTCCAAGGCCCACTGGTAAAATCTACCGAGACAGCCACTGATATTTCTATCTGCGATAAAATCCCGGCCTACCTACTGGCTGCCACTTTACTTTTGGTGGGATTCTACCCGCAAATCATTCTTCAGTTTATTAACATCAAATAAGTCATAACCGACCTATTTATCATGCAACCACACCTTATTGAATTCATCACCGTTGGCCTAGGTATTCTTTTGCTACTCCTTGAGGCCTTTACCGACGGCAGCAAAACCCGCATTGGGCTGATCGCCGCAGCTGGTCTGGCGGGCATTCTCATACTTGAGCTTACTGCATGCGGGAACTGCACCACACCTGCTTGGATGGAGAGGTTTTATGACTATGACTCTTATGCGAGATACTTCAAAGTCATTGCACTAGCCGCCACGATTCTTGTGCTTCTGATGTCGGTAGATATGAAAAGGGTTTTATCTCGCTACACGTCGGGCGATGATTCAGGCACCGCGCTTGGTGAGTTTTTCTGCCTACCAGTTTTCACCTGTGCTGGTCTGATGTGGATGGCATCGGCTCGTGATCTAGTTTCTATTTTCGTTGCACTTGAGCTGGTCACAATCGCCTTCTACGTAATGGTAGCTTACATGCGCAGGAATGTAGGCTCACTCGAGGCAGGAGTTAAATATCTAATCTTAGGCGCTCTATCCACTGGTTTTCTCGTGTATGGCATCGCCTGGGTTTATGGTGCCACTGGCACAATGGATCTCTCAGCCATTGACCTCACCAAGCCAGAAATCAACCAGACTAGATTGCTTTTTGGCCTAGCCTTATTACTCATTGCCTTCGGATTCAAAGTAGGTGCTGCCCCGATGCAACTATGGATTCCTGATGTCTACCAGGGTGCTCCCACACCCGTGACAGCATATCTCTCCGTTGCATCCAAGGCAGCTGGTTTCGTTGTGATGATGATGGTGCTCGAACCATTTCTCATGGCTGATTCACCCGTCAAAACACAACTTCAAACAGCACTTTATATCATAGCAGGTGCAACACTTCTTTATGGCAACTTGGCAGCTATTTCTCAAGAGAATTTCAAACGACTTCTGGCTTACTCCTCGATTGCACACGCTGGGTTTTTGCTCATGGGTATTGGGTCAATCGACTTCACCTCCGTGGCATTCTACTTGGGTATCTACTTAATCATGACATTTACTGCATTCTTCATTCTTGCATTAGTTCGTGATCAAGAAAACAGCGATACAATTGATGCATTCGATGGGCTTGGCAAAAGAAACCCGCTCCTTGCAAGCTGCCTGACGATTTCCATGGCAGCGCTCGCTGGAATTCCACTCACTGCTGGATTTTGGGGAAAGTTCTTCATTTTTAAATCTGCTATCGAAACGAATGTCAGTTGGTGGCTCATCGCTATTGCTTTTGTCAGTGTAGCAACAGGCTTCTACTACTACCTCAAAGTGGTCAAAGCAATGTATTGGAATAATCCGCATAATGACGCCCCACTAAAGGTGCCTACCATTACCAAATATGTAATAGCAGTCCTGGCCTCCAGCATCATTATCTTTGGTATATGGCCACAGCCGATTCTCGACATGCTCAAATAGATCATGTAGGTGTGGTTTATGCCACAATACTTAACCATCATTCTGTTGTCTCTGTTTACGGGATTTGTCGTTGGCGTGCTCTTTACTGCACTCAAAATGCCATTACCCGCCCCCAATGCCCTTGCTGGCGTGCTGGGTATTCTCGGCATCTATCTTGGGCACATCGCCTGGCCTTATATTACCAAGATCTTTTCCTAATATGCTACCGCAGGAAATAATTCGCAAAAAACGCGATGGTGAACTAATCAGCGACGAGGAATTGCAGTTTTTTTCCAGTGGTATTGCCGATGGATCGATTAGCGAGGGGCAAATCGCAGCTTTCGCCATGGCCATATATTTTCAGGGTATGCAGTCTAATGAAACTGCTGCACTCACCCTTGCAATGCGTGACACGGGTGATGTATTAAACTGGAAACAGGAAAATTTTTCTGGGCCTATCATCGACAAGCATTCTACTGGAGGAGTGGGTGACAGCGTATCTCTGATGCTAGGCCCACTGCTAGCGGCTTGTGGCGGGTACGTCCCTATGATCTCTGGCCGTGGACTGGGTCATACCGGCGGCACTCTGGACAAACTTGATGCAATCCCAGGATACAATTCCATTCCAGACAACGACTTATTCCGCAAAACAGTTCGTGAATGTGGCGTTGCTATAATTGGACAAACAGGCAAGCTTGCTCCAGCCGATAAGCGCTTCTACGCCACGCGCGATATCACAGCGACTGTGGAGTCCATCCCACTAATCACCGCTTCTATTTTATCGAAAAAATTTGCCGCAGGGCTTGATTGCCTATGCATGGACATAAAAACGGGAAGTGGCGCGTTCATGCCAACTCACGAAGAATCAGTGGCGCTCGCCCAAAGTATTGTAGACATCGGAAACGCCACTGGAGTAAATACAAGCGCCTTGATCACAGACATGAACCAACCGCTTGGATCAACGGTAGGTAATGCAGTAGAGGTGCACGAGGCAATTAATTTTCTCACTAATGATCATCAGAACCCACGCCTTCTTCAAGTCGTATTCTCTCTCTGCACAGAGCTTCTCATGCTCGGTGAAATCACTGATAACCCAATGGATGCCACAACCATGTTGGAAACAGAACTTGCCAGCGGTAGAGCAGCTGAATGTTTCGGTAAAATGGTGTATTCCCTTGGAGGGCCTATCGATCTGATTGAACAACCTGACAAGCACCTCAGCAAAGCTGAGGTCATCAAACCAGTGCATCTCGAAGATACTGGGTTCATTTCCAGCATCGATACACGCGCACTCGGCATGGCAGTCGTCGAACTTGGCGGAGGTCGCATACGTGCTGAGGATGACATCGATTTCGCGGTCGGACTCAGTAATTTCATTACCATTGGTGAATCCGCTGACAGGCCAATCGCAACGATCCATGCACGAAGTGATGCCGATTGGGAACAAGCCGCAGACAAAATAAAAAAAGCAATTACAGTATCAAGTAGCGCACCAGCTCATTCACCCGTCATACACCAGACAATAAGCACTTAAGCCCATGCCCCCTAAACGCATCATCTGGCTGGTTCTCGATTCCTTTGGTATCGGATCGTCCGCTGATGCCGAGCAGTTCGGAGATGCTGGCGCCGATACCCTTGGCCATATTGCCCAGGAGTTTTTCCAACAAGGAGAACCCCTTCAATTACCCCACATGGCATCGCTTGGCCTGCTTCATGCCTACCACACGAGCACTGGGTCATTTCCCGGCGGCATGAACCAACCTAGTATTTTGTTAGGAAATTATGCCTGCGCCAAGGAAATCTCATCGGGTAAAGACACCCCAAGCGGGCACTGGGAGATGGCGGGTGTTCCCGCTCTATGGGACTGGGGATATTTCCCCAAGAAAGAAAAATCTTTCCCGCAAGAATTACTCAACCAGATTACAAAACAATCTAACATATCCGGCCACCTAGGAAACCGCCATTCCTCTGGCACTGATATCATCGCCCGACTAGGAGAGGCTCACATACGCACGGGAAAACCTATTTTCTACACCTCTGCCGACAGTGTGTTTCAAATCGCTTGCCACGAGGAATCATTCGGACTCGAGAACCTCTACCAGCTCAGCAATATTTGCCGTGAAATCCTTACACCGCTAAATATTGGGCGAGTCATCGCCCGCCCATTTATTGGATCCTCATCTGAAAACTTCAAACGCACAGGAAATCGCCGTGACTACGCCGTCAAACCACCGAGCGCCACCATCCTACAGAAACTTGTCGATAACGACGGCACTGTCATCGGTATAGGTAAAATTGGGGATATCTTTGCTCACACAGGCATGAGCGAGGAAATACGGGCATCCGGAGATGAGAACCTCTGGGAAGAGACTCTCTCAGCCATGGATCGCGCTGGTGAGAAAAGCATTGTGATGACCAACTTTGTCGATTTCGATGCGCTATACGGGCACCGGCGCGACCCTCATGGTTATGGTAAAGCACTGGAAAAGTTTGATCGCCAACTGCCTCATTTATTTGAAAAAATGAAACCCGACGATTTGCTCATCCTTACCGCCGATCACGGTAACGACCCAACGTGGATAGGCACCGACCACACTCGTGAGCATGTCCCGATATTACTCTATCAGAAGAACACACCACCCAGCGATCTAGGGTTCCGTGACACCTTCGCCGACATTGCCCAAACCATCGCCCAAGCCTTTCAGCTTTCAGCCTTTGAGCACGGCACTGTTTTTGAACAAAAAACAAATCATCAAACTAACAAATTATAATATGACTCCACACATCGAAGCCAATCCTGACGATTTTGCCGCCACCTGCCTATTACCAGGCGATCCACTGCGGGCGCAATACATTGCCAAGAATTTTCTCACCGACGTCAAACAAATCAACTCAGTTCGTAACATGCTCGCCTTCACTGGCAGCTATCACGGCACAGCTGTATCAGTGATGGGCAGCGGCATGGGCATCCCATCCATATCCATCTACGCCAAAGAACTAATCACCGAGTATGGTGTCGAAAACCTCATTCGTGTGGGGAGCTGCGGTGCTGTTAACCCTAAGGTCAAAGTGCGCGACGTCTTAATTGGCATGGGTGCATGCACAGATTCCGCAGTCAATCGTCAAAGATTTCAAGGTCACGATTATGCTGCTATCGCGAGCTACCCACTACTTAAAGCACTCAACGACGCCGCCGAATCGTTGAACATTTCAGTTACAAACGGTAATATGTTTTCCGCCGATCTCTTCTACACTCCTAATCCATCAATGTTCGATACAATGGAAAAAATGAATATCCTCGGTATCGAAATGGAAGCTGCTGGGCTATACGGAATAGCTACTGAATATGGCGCCCGTGCTGCAGCCATCTGCACGGTATCTGATCACATCCGAACGGGTGAAGCCACGACTGCAGAGGAACGCCAATCAAGCTTCTCTGAAATGATGCAAATAGCACTTGATGCAGCCCGCCTGATTGATCCAACTAATACAACAACCCCATGAAAGCTGAAGAATTACTCAGGCATGCTTCAAAAGCACGAAACTTAGCTTATGCTCCCTACTCAAAATTTCGAGTAGGCGCAGCACTACTATCCAAAGACGGAGAAATTTTTACCGGCTGTAATGTTGAGAACGCCTCTTATGGCCTAACCAACTGCGCAGAGCGTACTGCCGTTTTTAAAGCCGTATCTGATGGCGTCACTGAATTTACCGCAATTGCTATCGCTGTGCCTGGCGGTGCTTCTCCCTGTGGGGCTTGTAGGCAAGTGCTGAATGAGTTTAATCCCACCATGACAATTATGCTTGGGGATGAAAATGGACAACTCATACGCATTACGAGCGTGGATACCCTCTTACCGGATGCATTTGGTCCAGAAAACCTCGCAAAATAACGACTATTCCCTTTTATCCTCGGAAAAATTTTCCTAGTCTGGATTAGCGATTAATCACTTTCCCATGCGCGTATTTCTCATACTTTTCAAAAAAGAATTTAAGCAGTTTTTTCTCACGCCCTTCGGTTGGGTAGTTCTTGCACTCGTTCTTCTGATGCAAGGTTTCTCAATGACACACGCCATGGAGATAATGAAGGACAGGCCATTGGCTGAAAACTTCATCTTTGTCTCCCTACACTCTCCAAATTTCTGGTTCTATTTTCTATTTATTTTCCCACTTCTGACCATGCGGTTATTTGCCGAAGAAGACAAAGCAGGGACTCTTGAAACGCTCATGACTGCGCCCGTCACTACCACGCAGGTTGTTTTCTCAAAATACACTGCCGCACTCTGCTTTTATGCTATGTTGTGGCTCCCCATGCTTTTGCACTTAAAAATATTCGAATGGGTGAGCGGTAACCATGCCCCCCACGAGCCCGGACACCTATTAGGCACATACACCATACTAATGCTTATTGGAGCATTTTTTCTAGCTGTTGGCTGCCTAGCATCAGCCCTAACATCAAGCCAAATCGTCGCTGGCATCATCACGATAACAGCTCTTGTCATGCAGTTTTTCTTGGGTCTCGTGCCTTACTACACCGGCGAAGGGTTCCAAGCTGTCTCAATTTTCCATTATGTCTCAATCCAAGAACATCTTGCTAATTCCGCTAGAGGTCTGTTAGACACTCGACCGATTATATATTTCGGCAGCATGGCTGCTATATTTCTATTTCTCACCCACGTCGCGCTCGATTTCCGGCGATGGAAATCCTGACAAACCGCTTTCCTACACTTCATCAGACATGTCTGAATCCAAATCAACATCTTCTCAAATTGCACGTCCCGTTGAGCGCGTCGGCAGAACCATCAACCTGTGCATTCAGCTGGTATGCTTCATCGTCGTGGTTGTCGCGGCCAACTACTTGAGCTGCGCACGCCACCAACGATACGACTTGACTGAGCGCCATGATTTCACCCTGTCCGATACAACCGAGCAGTATCTCGAAAGTGACGTTATCCAGAAACGTGAAGCACCACTCAAAATCATTGCTGTGATGCGGCGGGCATCTCCACACTACACCCGTGTATTTAATCTTTTGGAGGAGTATCAACGCAAAGGAGGTAGTAAAATCAAGCTGGAGATCATTGATCCTATCCGCCAGACCGATAGAACTCTCGAGATCGAGAACACCTACAAAAGACCCTACTCAGAGGATATGATTATTGTGGATGGTCGTCCGTCAGAGCCCAACAAATCTGAAACCAATAATGAGGGCAATGATGTCACCTCTACAAAAACCAAATCAACGCAAATTGCAGTAAATAGCCAACCCGACAAAAATACATCCAAAAAGCTCTCTGCGCACGTGCGTACGCAGTATGTTTCCAATCTTTACCTACAAGATAAGCGTGGCCAAATATTGGCCTGGCAAGACGAAGATATTATTACCTCTTCGATCATCGGGGCCATTGAGGGTATTCCACGTCGCATCTACTTCGCAGCAGATAAGGCTATTCTGGAGGCAAACAAAGGCGAGAGTCCACCTTGGAAGAATCTCGCGCAACTACTCTGGCAGCAGAATATATTGCTTGAACCACTGCGAATCGCACAAATTGAAAGTATCCCAAAAGACGGCGAGGGATTTGCCCTCATCGGGCCCCAATATGATTTGACAAAGAAAGAAATCGAAGTTCTCAGTGAATACTGGAGTAGGAATAAATCCTCACTTTTTATCACCATTGATCCTCAGGTCAGCATTCCTAATCTCAAAGTTTTCCTTCGAAGCAACGGTATAACTCCTCTCAAAAATCGTATCATGACTGTGAAAGATCGACAGGCCATCTCCAATGTTCAAACCTTGTTCACCAGGGGGTCAGGAGTCACCGAATCTTTGGGTGGAAAAACCACCATGTTTGAGGGCTCTTCCTCGAGCCTCGAAATTAATGAAAACGATAACTCATTAATCAATCGCCGTATTCGTCCTTTTTCGCTCATCCAGGCCATCGATGGATATTGGGGCGAAACACGGTTCCAAAAAGATGAGATCGAATACAATCAAGAAGAAGATACAGCTTCTCCTTTACATCTCGCGGGAGCAGTTGTTAAGGGAAAAGCCAATTCCGACGAAACTGCTGACCTCGTCACGAAGATGGTTGTCATTTCAAATACTGATTTTCTCGCCACTAGAAAAACTCGCCCTGAGCAGGCAGATTTCGTCAAATCCAGTGTGAACTGGCTAATAGGGCGCGAAGACCTTATTGGTATTGGCCCCAAGAAACTACACCGCTACAAAATTACACTACTCGATGCACATGATGCATTCATCAGCCAGGTAGTATTAGTATTTCTTCCCTTGGCAAGTCTACTAACAGCGATGATTGTATGGAACATTAGACGTTCTTAAAACTTACAACACATCGATTTGTTCCGCTATGCACATTTCATTTACAATCACTTTGCTTATGTCAGCCCTTATATTGGGTGGTCTTGCTGTGGTTCATACAGGAGAAAAATACCGTGACAAAATCTTTGGAGCTCCGGCTATTCAAATAGGTGAAAAGTTATTTGATACCCACCTACTCGATAAGACACGGCAAATCAACATGGCAAATACGAATGGAGTTGATGTTCGCATTGTCCAAACTGGGCATTTTTGGTCAACAACGGAACCATGGAATGATCGTGCTGACCCTATGTATGTGAAGGCAATTTTCCAATTCACAAGCAGCTTGATTGTCAAAGACGTGATTGATCGTGACAACGTAGAACTTGATGATTTCACATTAGAAGAGGGAAGCATACGCATTACAATGTCTGACAACGATGGCCGTAAACTCTGTGACTACAACATCGGACGAACAACGGCATGGAAGATCCCATCCGATGACGGCAAAATAATGCAACAAACAATTTTTATCCGTCTAGCAGACAAGGAGAAAAAAAATAAAATATACATTTGCACATCAAACGCAACCGCCGCTATTCATTCTCTTTTTAGCAGCAACTTCGAACGGTTTCGTGATCATCACCCGCTGCATTTCAGCCCCAAGTTTCTCGATAAACTGAGCATCCAAAACGAGGAGTCCGAAATTGTTATTTCTCGTCCCAACCTCAACGCAGGCTGGATGATCACCAAGCCTGACGAACTTCAAATTGATACAAAGGCAACAAAACAACTTTTTATTGATCTCGCTCAGCTCAACGCACTCAAAGTTGAAGATCGTTCAAGTGTTACTCTGCCTACTGCAGCAGCGGGCGACAGCCAAGCTCAAGAGATAGCAATTCATTTCGCAGACCAAGCTGAGGATATCACGATGCGTATCTACCCTCCCGCTAAGGAGGATTCAAAGATTGCTCTCGTCACTGTGAGCGATCGGCCCGACACGGTGTTTCATCTCCCTCTCACGAAATCAGCTGCAATTCCCGGAACACCATCTCTAGCACTTCTACAATTAGGGGTGAATGATCTCAGGTCAAAAAATATGGTTTCATTGGATGGCAAGCAACTGAAGACTATCATTATTCGTTCAGATGGTCTTCAAGATATCTTATTGCAGCGCGAAACACAAAGCGCATGGAAAGTCCGTAATCTTGACGGCTGGAGGCCCGCAAATACTGACACATTGATCCGACTTATCACAGCAGCCACTCAAGACAAGATCGTCAATTTCACAACTGATGCAGCCACCGATCTATCTCCATACGGTCTCGATCAGCCGTTATTATTGCTCAGATTTAAAAGCTTTAATGGCCAGACAATAACAATAGCTATCGGCCGTGGTGCTCAAAAACAAGAAGATCAAAATCGAAAACTATATGCACGCATTCTAGACCGACCTAACATATGGGAAATCAGTAACGAAACATTAGGCAAGATAGCACTCCATCCATGGCAATGGCGCACGTCACATGCCTGGCATATACCTGATGTGGATATCAAAAAAATCATCATACACCGGAAAAAAGAACCTGTGGTTGAACTCACCTACAATAGCTTTTCAGATGCATGGACTTCAAAAACTGGAGGTCAGGAATCTTCAACAAGATTGAACACTGATAGAGCTAAGCTATTTCTCAAACAGCTCACATCCTTACAAGCCAGCCGATGGATCGGCCCCATGCACCGTGGTGCAATGAAGGCAATAGAATCGCCAGATACTGTAATAAAAGTTCATGTCCAAGAATTCAACGATGACGGAACAGCTCACGCTACTGTAGTAAAAACACTCAAAATTTCTCATACCAGCGGGAGGCTAATCAATTTTGCAAAGATTGATTCCTCACCTGTTGGGCGCGACCGCGACCATGAAGCTAGTTACTTCATTCTCTCTCCGGAGGTAATAACGAAACTTAATGTGAACCTGTTTGAATAAATCCGATTACAATAGAAATGTCTAAATTTGACCCGAACGGAATCCGTGCTGACTTCCCTATTCTTGATCAACAGAATAACGGTGTACCATTAGTGTACCTCGACAATGCTGCCACCGCTCAGACCCCAAATCAAGTGACGGAGGCGATTTCAGACTACTACGGGAAAGTAAATTCAAACATTCATCGTGGTGCTCACAAATTGGCACGAGAAGCAACAATAGCACACGAGGCTGCTAGATCAAAAATTGCTGAGCATTTAAACACTCTCCACGCCCATGAAATTATTTTCACTTCGGGAACAACTGACTCCATCAACCTGATTTCCAATACACTCACACTGAGTGGAAAAATCAACACTGACGATCACGTCATTATTTCTGGACTTGAACATCACTCAAATATCGTACCATGGCAAATGCTCTGCGAGCGCACTGGAGCAAAACTTAAAGTGATTCCCGTATTAGACGATGGTACCATTGACATGGAAGTTTTCAAAGCAATGCTCAATGAGCGCGTCAAGGTGATTGCCCTCAGCCATGTCTCTAACGCACTAGGCACAATTAATCCAGTTAAAGAAATCATACAACTCGCCAGAGATTATGATGCATACATTCTTATAGATGGAGCACAAGCTGCACCTCATATGAGAGTAGATGTGCAAGATCTCGATTGTGACTTTTATGTGTTTTCTGGACACAAGACGTATGGACCGACTGGTATTGGTGTGCTGTATGGTAAAGAGAATCAGCTCAATTCACTGCCGCCTTGGCGTGGAGGTGGTGAAATGATTAAAGAAGTTACTTTTGAAAATACAACCTACAACGACCTTCCCTTCAAGTTTGAGGCTGGCACACCCGATATAGAGGGTGCTATTTCGCTTGCACGCGCCATTGATTACATGAACTCAATCGGCATGGAAACCATCGCCAAGCACGAGCATATTCTAGAACAAGCAGCCAGCTCAGCACTTGCAGAAGTTCCAGGAATCAATTTCTATGGCACATCACCGCACAAAGCAGCTGTCATTTCTTTTCGCGTCGATGGCATTCACCACTATGACATGGGCACGCTAATGGACCAGATGGGTGTAGCGGTTAGAACAGGTCATTTATGTTGCCAACCACTTATGGCTAGGTTTGGCATCACCGGCACAGTCCGTGCCTCATTTGCTGCGTATAATACACTAGATGATGTCGACAGGCTCGTAACCGCCGTTCGCAAAGCCACGGCTATGTTAGGTTAACCAAGCAGCCTTCGTTTAGCGAGGCGGGACACAAAATTTTTCATTTCCTGCTCTTTCTTTTCAAGCTCATCGACGAGTTTAAGCTGAGTTCGGGCGCGGTCAAGATTGTGACGATCACGTTTAGATTTAAAATATACATCCCCCTCAAGGTAATCCGTGAGGAAACGTATCCCAATTTCTAGGGAAATAAGTTTACCCGAAAAAACCAGATTCTCAATTTCAGTATCACACAAACAATCACAACCGTCTAAGTAACCTTCCGCCAAGGATTCAAAAAAGGGCATACGCATCTCTACCTTAGAGAGATCCTGTTCATCTTCAGCTGCGGGGCTTACTACCGTGCGAACAAGATCACCAAAATCATAAAGAGAAAGGCCTGGCATGACAGTATCCAAGTCAATCACGCAGACTGCTTCATCCGTTTCCGTATCGATCATCACGTTGTTGATCTTCGTATCGTTATGTGTAATCCGAATGGGTATTTTACCCTCATCACGAAGCGCAATAAGCTTTGTCGTTAAATGCTTACGTGATTGGATGAAATCAATTTCAGGCAGTGCTGAGTTTACACGATCACAGGGATTAGCAGCAATCACTTCCATCAATTTCATGTAACGTTTAGGGGTGTCATGAAAATCTGGAATAGTCTCCTCAATATCATCAACATCAATATCACTAACCAGATCTTGAAACGATCCAAAGGCATGCCCTGCCTGGTATGCCTGACGTGTATTTTCTACAATATCATAAGTCTTACATCCTTCGATAAAATTATAGCATCGCCAAACACCGCCTCCCCCACCCTCAGCATAAAACCTTCCACCTCGTGCCGGGTATAGGTTCAGAGTCTGCCCGCCGAGATCTTTTTTTACCCGCAGCACTTTCCAGTTGATGTGACGAGTCACCATCTCGACATTACGCATCACAGCCAAAGGGTTTTTAAATACCTTTTCATTGATACGTTGAAAAATATATTGCGCAATACTTCCAGTTGGCTCCGTGAAAGTTGCCATATATGTGGAGTTGATATGACCGCTATGTATCTCCTCACCCGATAGGAATTCACCAGCAATGGCAAACTCATTAGCGACATCTTCAATATGACTTTCGTTTTTTATCACCTATTTTCTGGGGTTTCCTTGATGAACTTGATGACTCCTGGGAGCGCCCTCTCTATGAGATTAGCAACTTCTTCATACGCAGTGGATCCCATTCCAATAGGGTCGGGAACATCTATCTCTGTTGAATATTCGTCAGCATCTATAAAATCAGTTAACAACCTTATGGATTCTGATTTTTCAGGAAAATAGTGAGACAACATTTCAGCATGTGCACGAGTCATTGGAATGATGATGTCGACCATCGCGAGCATTTTGCTATCAACCTGTCTACTTTTAAATTGTGTTAATGGAGCTTCGAGCTGTTCTAATATTATTTGAGTTTCGCGGCTTGCTGCCTGCCCTGGCATAGCTGCCACTCCAGCTGAGCCCACAACGATCAACTTGTCGGCAGAAACCTTGGCTCTAAGAAGGCCTTCTGCCATTGGGCTTCGGCAGGTATTTCCAGTGCAAACGAAGAGCACGTGTGTTTCTTTACTATCGCTGAATGCCATGATCAGTGCGGGTTTGAAAAAGAAGAACAGGGTCTCCGATACGGAGAACCCTGTCCAGATTAATTGTTGCCTAAGGAAGCTGGTATAACCTCCCAAGTTACGGCTAAATTACTGTGCCTTCAGATGAAGCGAAACCCGAGTACGTCCATCCTCGTTGCGTGTATTCAGCGTGAGCGAATCAAGCGAACCAAACGCCTTTAGAGCTTCCTCAATCATGGGCTTGTTTTCAGTAAAGTCGGCACGAGCACTCTCACCAGGAATGATTTCGTCAGCATTCTTTTCAACCAAGTCCATCCATTGCTTGGCGAAGCCGTTGAACATCTTGAAATCAATATGCAGCCACGCTCCCTTACGATCGGACTTATCACCAGTCTTGAATCGCTCAGCAAGACCCTCAGAGAATTGCTTGGATGTTGAAACGAAGAACAGATCATCGCTGACCGAAACGGATGGCACAAAGTCATCATTCTGGAATGGAATCGGCACGAACCATGTCTTGAGCCCGTCCTTCTCGCTACTCATTGGCACCTGCATGGGTATTTCCTCGCCTGCCATTTGGCTGATTGTTTTAAGAATATTCTCAGCTGAGGAGTTGACTCGTGTCCAAGAACTCTGAAGTTTTGCTCGATCATCTACAGTGGAAACGTAGCCAATTCGTGGCATCTTACCTTCCTGAAGAATGACATCAGGCACATTGGGAATCTTCGGTAGTGCACCATTCACGTCCACCACTAAGGCAGATTCTGCACCGAGACCTGCGGCAAGGTCGCCGCGCAGTGCTTTCCAGAGTTCTATGGCATCGTTTTTAAAGGTGTTGTCAAACATCTTAACGCCCTGACTGAAATCGTCAAAATCTCCCACTTTAACATCGAGGGTAGCAATACGCTTGGTAAGCAGATATGATGTCTCGCCAATCGAATCTACGTATTCCATCAGCTTCTCATTATATGCCTCATTGCTCGTCCAGTTTGCGAACAACAGCGTTTTATCGCCATCTCCAAGTGAAGCAAGTGTGTGAGCTTGATTAAAGTCAATCGAAGGCATGTTACCTCCACCGAAGCCCTCGGCTTTCAGCCCGTCTTCGATGTATGCCACATAACCGAGGTCGGCCACATTAAACATTCCTAGAAGCTTCTCTCCCTGATCGGCAATACTTCCCAGCAGTGCCTCGATATCTTGGGTGTCGCCAAGCGAACCAGCATCGCCAAGTCCATCACTCAGCCCTTTTGTGAATGAGTTCAACATACGGAATCCGACAGCCTCATAGTTACCTGTCGTTTTAATCACTTTGGAATCACTATAACCCAGACTGATGATATTCTTATCCAAATACTTATCGAGGAAAGCTATTTCTTCATTTGCGCACATGGAATCGCTAATGTTTTCAGCGAACACGAAGTCCTCTTCGGATTTACCAAGGAAAAAAATCACGTAATTATCGATGGTACCGGTGACGCAAACGATGGATTTTTTTGCAAGTGTCTCTATTAACGCATTAGTTTCCTCGATTCCGAAGATTTTCTGCATTTCCTTAGTATCATCCTCGTCGATTTGTTCAGCCATTTTGGCTCCACTGACCTTGAAACCACTAAACTCGTTGCCACCTCGTTTGATCGTAATTGGCTCAGAGGCCTCCTCCGCCATACCAAACAATGATGTCATTTGCTCCATCTTCTCAACCACCAATTCACGTGTATCAGCGTCACTCACCTTGCATCCTTGGTAGACTGCAGGCATATTGAAGCTCTGGAACATTTTAACGACTTCCTTGGAAGCACCCTTGAGAGGACCTTTAATAAATTGATATGGCTCGTCTGGAATGTAAGCATCGCCCTCACGCACAAATCCGTCTGCCATGTGAACTCCCGTGCGACCACCATAGTAGGCCAACCGATTCAGCAAATTCATAGCCAAATCAAAACCCTCACTGGTGCCAGGACCATAGGCTGCGAAGTATTCCTCACTGTATTGCGCAATCTGGCCAGCGGCATCGTCACTCTTCATGAGATCTTCGAGTGAGATTCCTTCGTCAGCCATACGCTGCAGCGCAAACGTGCCAATGGGTGATTTGAGAAACTGCTGAAATGCTTCCTTACCTTTAAAAATCACCTCATACTTGACGATGGTTTTAGGTAAGTGTTTGGCAAACCCTAGCTTTGCTGCCCTATCCTCTGCAGAGACTGGGGGTTTTATTGTGTCCGAAACATCTGGATCGGTAACTTGCTCTACGCCGTCATTACCCGATTGGTCAGATGAAGATGTGGTAACTGTTGTTTTTTCCTTACAAGAGGTAAAAGTAATAATTACTGCTAATGTGAAGGCAAATAAGTGTTTGTAATTCATAACGCCACGATAGACGGTCATTTCATGGTTTTATTCAATTATAATCTGTGTAATTTTTTGTAACCATTACACCTATCTCCTCTGTTTATTTATGCCAGAATTACCTGAAGTAGAAACGACTCGACGAGGTATCCTCCCCCATTTACGTGGAGAGCTTGTAAGCAATGTAATTGTTCGGAATCCCGCGATGCGCTGGCCGATAGAGAAAAACGTCAACCGTATCACGGGAATGACCATCACCGGTGTGTCAAGACGTGCAAAGTATTTGCTCATCGAGTGCAGTGCAGGTACATTAATGCTTCATCTTGGAATGTCGGGTAGCTTAAGAGTCTGCCAGCCAGATATCCCTCTTAAAAAACATGACCATTTCATCATGCAGTTGAAAAACGGCACTGAACTACGACTGCATGATCCCAGAAGATTCGGCGCTGTCATCTGGCATGAGGGTGCAATCAATGATCATTCCCTGATTAACCATCTCGGGCCAGAGCCACTGGATCATGATTTTCATGCCGACTACTTACACCGGAGCTGTCGTGACAGAAAAACCTCGATTAAACAGCACATCATGAATGGCAAAGTTGTGGTCGGCGTGGGCAACATCTACGCCAGCGAAGCCTTGTTCCGTAGCGGAATCCACCCAAAGCGTCTGGCTGGGAGAATTTCTAAACCTCGACTGGAACGTCTCGTTGACGAAATAAAATCGGTGCTAGACGAAGCCATTAACCAAGGTGGCACCACTCTGCGAGACTTCCTCAACGAGAGTGGGCAGCCGGGGTATTTCAAACAACGTTTAGCCGTTTATGACCGAGAGAAGGACCGCTGTATATCGTGTGCTGGCACTATTAGGCGAATCGTTATTTCGAATCGATCCACATTCTACTGCCCAACCTGTCAGAAGTAATTCGATAGCAGACGCTAAATAAATCTGATTGATGACAAACTAATCATTTTGGTTTTGTTGACAATTTGATGCTGTGCAGACAAGTGGCACGCGTGTTGCTGAGGGATGTTGCGTCTCATCAGAACACAAAGCCAAAACCACACAATCATGCCAAAAAAAACCACAAAAAAAGCCGCTAATAAAAAGGTGACCAAAAAAACTACAAAAAAAGCGGTGAAAAAAGCTCCTTCCAAAAAAGCAGCTAATAAAACTACCCGAAAGCCGGCAAAGAAAATAGTCAAGAAGGCAGCCAAAAAAACTACCAACAAACGCGTCGTCACTCACGAAGACATCAACTATGCTGCGTTTCTCAACTTCAAAAACCGCATTGAAAACGGCTTAGACGGAGATGAACGAGACGACTGGATCGCCGCAGAGAGAGAACTAAAACTAGTTAAATAGAGTTTATTTGCCATATCTTATATCAAGCCGTGTCCTGTCTACAGGACGCGGCTTTTATTTTCTTCATGAAAAAATCATCCCCAGTTCATAATCACTTCACAATATTGTGGATAGATACAGCACATCCATCTCAAAACACCCTAAATTTTGCAGAATATGTGCACCCAATTTATCGACTTCAAATGGCTTCCCGAACTCTGCCGAGGGAACAGTAACCTGCTGCAAGGCTGGCTGGTCGATCATCCAAGAAAATCGTTGCTTGCCTGTATCCCCGCAGTCATTCTCGGCTGTGGTGCTTACGGATTCACCATGGGGCTTTGGCAGGGATGGGAAATGGCCAGTTATGTCGGCATTAAGCTGCCGCTCGTTATTTTTACCGTGCTCTTAGTCAATGGCATGATCAATGGCATGCTCGCCATGGTGCTGGGTAGTGGCATCGGGTTCCGAGAGAGTGTGCAATTTCTTTTGGCGGGGTTTGGCCTGATGGCAATTATCCTTGGTGCTCTGAGCCCGATCACGTTTATGATGGCTCTGCACGCCCCCAACCCGGACGATCCCGGAGCGCAGCAGTGGCACAGCGTCACGCTACTGACGCACACGTTCATGATCGCCTACGCGGGCATCATTTCCCATCGATCTCTGTTAGGTCATGTAAAAAGATTCGCAACCACCGCCGCCCACGGTACACGCACATTTTTCGCCTGGCTCGCCGGCAATCTCTTTGTAGGTGCACAAATCTCTTGGATCATGCGTCCCTTCTTCGGCTCGCCCGGACTGAAAGTGCAGCTCCTCCGCGATGACCCGATGAATGGCAGTTTTTACGAAACCGTTTTCCGGGCACTAGGACACCTAACAGGATTTTAATCTTTAAGCTTCAAACACCAATAACCAAACTATGACAAACAACCCAACACCACCAGAACGACCACCTCAGATCCCCAACCCAATAGCCCAACGTACGCAACCGAAGATCACAGAACCTGATCCTGATTTTGAAGCGATGAAAGAAAAAGGGGGGTCTAACATCCTAAACTCACTGCTCAAAAAGCCACTCAGCGTGGTGTATGAACTCAACAAATCCCCCAGCAGTATGCTTGGCACACTCTGCCTGATCAACCTCGTTTGCCTGGGGGTTTTCGGATTTGTGTTAGGGCTATTTAGTGCAGGCGACCAACTCTGGGCGGCACCTGTCAAAGTAATCGGCGGCGTGTTCTTCAGTGGCATGATCTGCCTGCCAAGCCTTTACATTTTTGGTGCCCTTGGAGGCATGGACGCCAAGTTCCCCAGCGTGGCCGGGCTGATGCTCACTTTTCTTGCGATCACCTCACTATTACTTGTCGGTTTTGCCCCCGTTGTCTGGCTATTTTCAACATCAAGCAATTCACTGGTATTCTTCGGCTTTCTCAGCCTAGCCATATGGATGGTCTGCCTCCTCTTTGGAATGCGCGTCATCTCCCGAGCCAGCCGCAGCATGGGTGGTGGAAATGGGGGGCACCTTGCTATTTGGGCGATCATTTTCGCCACTGTCACTCTGCAAATGACCACCAGCCTTCGTCCGATCATTGGCAAGTCTGACAAATTTCTGAATCTCAAAGAAAAACGTTTCTTCCTCGGATACTGGTTTGAGGTCATCGAGGATGAAAGCACATCACCTCACCGAGATATACCCGATGAAGAAAGTGGCCGTAGCACAGATTATTGATGCGAATCAAGAAACCCAGTCAGCGGGCTTGTGGCAGATGCACGATCCTCTACCTCAGGCAGGCCCATTTCGTAGGCGGCTCGGCCAGCTTCGACGGCAAGCTTAAATGCCTGACCCATCCGTACGGGGTCGGATGCAATCGCCATGGCGGTGTTGACTAAAACAGCATCGGCTCCCAGTTCCATTGCCTCGGCGACATGACTTGGAGCTCCGAGGCCAGCATCGACAACTACCGGCACAGTTGCCTGATCAATGATGATACGGATTTGGTCGCGAGTGACTACTCCTTTGTTAGAACCAATAGGAGCCCCCAGAGGCATGACGGCTGCGGTGCCGACATCTTGAAGACGTTTTGCCAACACAGGATCGGCATTGATGTAGGGCAACACCGTAAAACCGTCCTTCACCAGAATTTCGGCCGCCTTGAGGGTCTCGATCGGGTCAGGCAGCAAGTAAGTCGGATCGGGGTGAATTTCTAGTTTGATCCATTTTGGCAATCCTGCTGCTTCCGCAAGTCGCGCAAGCCGCACCGCCTCGTCTGCATCCATCGCACCGCTGGTATTGGGCAGAAGGAGGTATTTTTCCGGATCGATAAACTTGAGAATATCGGCCTGTGGGTCGTCACCACCACTGAGATCCGCTCGACGAAGTGCTACAGTGACAATTTCCGTGCCCGACGACGCCAAAGTGTCACGCATCAGCGCATTCGATGAGAATTTGCCTGTTCCTGCCATGAGACGGGAGGAAAAGGTGCAGTCCGCAATAGTCAGTAGCTCGTTGTTCACAGCGGCAGAGACTAGCCTCGTAATGGCACCATGCAAGCGCCAAGGTTTTTCAATTCTCGACAAAAGGTTTTACGCTAATTAACAAAAATAACTTAATATAAACAAAGGTCAGCTTTATGTGACTTATTATTGATTCAGCCCGAAACGATGAATACACAGAGGCCAAAATTTACTATGAAAACTATCGCAACCTCTCCTTCAACAACACTATTGTGAACCATATAATAACACGATAAACTTACTCATCTAGGTATCAAAGCGTAGCCCAAAGATTTTACCAATCTGCATTATATCCTCGCGTATCAATATGGACAAATCCACGATATTGCCCAATACCACCTTTGAACTTCCTTTTGCTGTCACGCAAATGTCTGGCCACACGGGCCACGTGTGATGCAGAGGCTCCACGAAAAACAACGTCAAGGGCTCGGTTTTCCTTGTGTAGCGAACGTGACTTACCACGAACTGCGTAGTTGTAGCGTGGGCTCCGATAGGCAGAAACTATATGCTGAACTGGTAGACCCATTTCGCTTACCATACGATCGATGATTTTTAGTGTAGGACCTATTTTTTTCCAAAGCTTACGGGGTGGCAGTGTGTTGGCGATACATCCACGCGTCTTAAAATGCGGAGCAAGCACCATCCTCGGGGTAATGTTGCGTAACCGCAGCGATTTAACATAGTTGGCATAGCGATAGACATCCATTCCCTTGATGCTGACCCATGAACTCGGAATCCCTGCTACAGGTTTAGTCGAATAGCCAAACCATGCGGCATCAGAATTACTCGCCCCAATCATCACCGCTGCTGCTGCCGCACCTGTGACACCGATAAATTTTCGACGCTCGTATTTCGCCAATACATGCCGATACCGCAATTTCTCAGATGCATCCATTGCACTTAAATGGCTGGTGGCATGGGATTTGGAAATGACAGGCGAATCCATAAAAAAAATACACTTATATAAATAAGATAATCCCAATAAACATAGGGAAAGGTCATTCACAATTAAAAAAGTTAAGATAACTTAAACATTCTAAACAACCACATCATCCTTAATGGGAAGATTCAAACAACAACCTGACCCCTGATTAAGCAGAAGAACGGGACAACAAACTAGACTTCTGAATGCCTGCTACCAGTCAACATTCGTACCACGGGTATCGAGGTGTACGAAGCCGGAATATTTGCCAATACCACCTTTGTAATGCCCCTGAGTACGTAACTGCCTAGCAACGTATGCAACATGGTAGGGCGAAATACCACGAAACTTGATATCGCATGCCATATTTTGCATGTGGTAGGAATGAACCTTACCACGAACAGCCCGATTATAGCGCGGGTTACGATAGGCCGAGGTTATTTCCATCAGAGGAGCACCAATACGGGTAACCATTTTATCGATTACTCTCAGAGTCGGAGCCATTTTTGCCCAATAGGCTTTAGGTGGAAGGCTGTTTTTAACAATACCACGTGATTTAAAATGAGGGGCAAGCACCATTCGCGGCGTGATGTTGCGTAGGTTCAGCTTCTGGATAAACTTGGCATAGCGTAAAACATCCGACCCTTTAGCTTGCACCCAAGCGTGGGGAATACCCGGAACTGGTTTATCATCAATGAGTCCAAAAAAGGCCGCCTCAGATCGAGGGGAACCAATGATCACACCTGCTGTGGTGAGGCTCGTCACAGCGAGAAAATTCCGTCGCGTTGCGGGCTTTAAATACTCAGGGATGCCTCCACCAACAAGGAATGGAGCAACCGGATCAGGCAAACTAGTGACTCCATTATCGAAAGAATCGGTGATGTTTTTTTTCACTTGGTGTTGCCTTACATTTTTCCCCTCCCCCATGACAAGCATATGATGCGGCATCCTCAACAACTTGACCAGCAATTTTTTGTCAAACACCCGTCCCTCAGCTAATGATTCTGTGATCATACAGTAAATCACAATGACCCAAACCCCGTATGAGCCAAATAATCAAAAAGACATCGATTAAAAACTTCAGAGCTCTTCTCCATAGTAGATTTTGACAAACTTCCTGCCCGTTTCTTCATCAAATCCGCGCTCAAAGGCATTCTCACCTTCATCGCTGAATGATGGCCCAAAACTTATATTCACCCCACAATCCAATTTCATCGTGCTGCGGAAACGGTTGGCGGCCTTACGGGCTTCTTTTTTGGCAATGACAAAGTTGTCTTCAAGTGCGCCCCCATCTTCATCATCCTGCTTTTCGCGATACTGATCAAATTTCTCAATCACATCAGGCTCCTTGAGTGCTTCCTGGCGGAAATGCTTCAGGTCGAACTCGTCACGATCTTCAAAATACCCCATCGCCTGCCCTGCGATACGGGTGCGCTCCTCAGCCCCGACCTCCTCCGGCAGCCCTTCTTTAGCAAAAGATACACACATGTCGGCGTAGCGGCGCGTCATGTAATCGTTATCCCTGCGAAACTTCACAGCAAGAAAATCACGCATCCAAAAATGGGTGCCACTGCTGCTCTTATCGAATGTGTAAACAAGGAAACCATTTTCAGCATCCTGCTCGATGATCAAACAACCTTTGTCGATCTTGTCAGGAGAAATCCCTTGGTGCGCTATGAGTTCAAGGTTTCCATCGGTGTCCGCTACCTCAAGAAATGGTACTTTGCTCTCGGATTTTATAATGCTTAGTGCCTGCCGCGGCTCACCATCGACCAGTAATTCGGTCACCAGTGCAATACAGAGGTCACCCGGCTTGATATTCGGGTGTTTAGACTTGTTGTAGAGATGGCGAGCAATCTTGCGCCCGTGATCAAGCAAGTGGTCGGGCTCCTTAAAAATCGTTTTCGTGTAGCGGTAGACCTCGTTCAAATCTAACGATGAGTGATGCACAAACTGCTTTGCCTCGAGGTTTTTAAACGGCTTCAGAAAAGAGGGCGTGAGCACAGCGGCGTCCTCTTTGGAAAATCGGCATAGCTCTTTAGAGGTATGCAGCGGCTCGGAACGCAGCGGATTTCCCACCCGGGCGAGCGAAAGCGTCGATACGGCGGCTCGGCGGAAGTTCAGGGTATGAGACATGAATTACTTGTTAGATTTCTCAATGTCAGACACATGCTGCCGAAAGTTAGCCAGCTCCTTATTTACCACGGGAAGTAATAAATAAAGACCCACCATATTAGGTATTACCATGGCAAAAATCATGGCGTCAGACAACATCACCACATTACCCAATGAGGACACAGCACCCACAACAACCACGCAACAAAAAATGATTTTATAGGCTAAGACCACCACTGGCTTATGACCTCCACACAAGTAAATTACCGCTTGCTCACCGTAATACGACCATGAAATCATCGTAGAAAAGGCAAAGAGCAACACCGCAACCGCAAGGATTTTAGGGAAAGATTTAAATTTCTGACCAAAGGCGCGTGAGGTTTTGGTGACACCCTCAATCTTGACGAGCCCCTCATAGTTGATCCAAGCGGTTTCCATTTCACCATTGTCTAGGTCTTTAATCCAAACTTGACCTCGCTCACCCAACTTCTTGTCCTCATCTTTCTTCTCCTTGCTGATGATTCGAAGTTCATCCCCCTGAGTGACAGAGCCTACTATTTCTACCATTGCTTTCGTCTTGTACAGTAAAATTTCATCTTTCTCGACCACGGCATCGACTTTCCACACTCCAGTAATCACGAGCACCAATGCCGTCATGGTACAGACAATCACTGTGTCTGTAAAAGGCTCTAGCAATGCAACAAGACCTTCACTTGCAGGCTTTCGAGTTTTCACCGCTGAGTGAGCAATGGGGGCAGACCCAACACCCGCCTCATTAGAAAATGCCGCACGTTTAATTCCTTGAATTAGCACACCTACAATTCCACCTCCCACAGCCATTGGAGTGAATGCCCCGTGCACAATCATCTGCAATGCACTTCCAACCTGGTCGATGTTTGTGGCAATGATTATAAAAGCCACAATGAGATAAATCCCACACATAAAGGGGACCAGAAACGAAGTCACACGAGCTATGACTACAATCCCTCCGATGATGACTAGACCGACTGCCACAGCAAGGATCACACCAAACCAGATCTTCTCGCCTTCGCCGTCAAAAACCCCAAATGAACTGACTACTTGGTCGGTAGCTTGATTCACCTGAAACATGTTTCCTGCACCCAAAGCCCCACCAATACACATCACAGCAAAGAAAGTTGCTAACACTGCACCAACACCACCCAAACCCTTATCCTTCAGTCCACGACTCAAGTAATACATTGCACCACCACTCACCTTGCCGTTTTCATCGATTTTACGGTATTTCACGCCAAGCGTGCACTCACAAAACTTAGTAGTCATTCCACACAACCCCATGAGAACCATCCAGAATGTGGCACCTGGACCACCCATGCCTATCGCCACTGCCACGCCAGCAATATTGCCGAGACCCACGGTTGCTGAAAGTGCCGCCGTTAATGCCTGAAAATGGGTAATCTGCCCAGGAGCATCAGGATCCGTATACTTGCCACGAGCGGTTCGCACTGCCAGCCCCACAGAGGTGATGTTAATAAACTTAAAGTAAATTGTGAGAAATATCGCCGTGCCACCCAGAATCAATAAAATGATTGGTAAACTCTGCCCTCCAACTTTGAATGAGTAAAAAACAGCACTGTCTGCAGCTTTAGCAATCGGCTCAAGCCAGCCATCAATTTTTTGTGCCATTGTTGCATCACCCGCCCGAGCGGTGGAGACCAAAAATAGGGGCAATAAAAAAAAACGAAGAAACAACAAAACAAGTGGGTGGGATTTCATAGCATCAATAATTCATATACACACTGCCAGCTAGATATGGGGGGACACAAGTAAAATTGCCTGTTACACTAGCTCACTCACAATCGCCTCCACCAAACCATCTATACTATGTGCTTCCGCTTGAATGATCTTCTGTTCTCCAAGCTCTTTTAGTTTAGCCGTGGTAATTGGACCGATACTTGCCGCCTTACACTCATCCGGCCAAGGTAACTCAAGAGCGTGAAAATACTGTGCAGTGGATGAACTAGTAAATGTAACTATATCAGCTCCTTTATCAGAGAAACGGGCGGCCGCACCCGTAGGGTCCTCGGCTTCTGACTCAATACGATAAGCGATACACTCATCAACAATAGCTCTCATCTCAGTCAATCCATCCGACAAAATTGAACGCGCATTCTCAGGCCGCACCCACAAGATGGTTTGGCTGTCGACATCATAGTCATTTCTAAATGAATCTAACAAACCCTCAGCGATATGGCGTTCTGGCACGAGGTCAACGGCGAAACGGTAGTCCTCAATGGCTTTTTTTGTGCCAGGACCCACAGCAGCAATACGCACCCCACCAATGCTACGAGCATCCTTATACGTGGCAAAAAAAGCATCGAAAAAACGGCGCACACCATTAGTACTACTGAAAACTAACCAATCGTAGGTGTGCACATTTGCAACACCTTCTGCAAACTCCATCTTGTTCACAGGATCACAAATTTTCAACACGGGCAGTTCTATTACATCTGCGCCAAGGTCAGACAGCTTCCTGACAAGTTCAGGTGCTTGCTCTTGACTGCGAGTAACTACAATACGCTTTCCCTGCAACGGGCGATCCTCATACCAGTGTATTTTTTTCATTTCTTTGATTATGTTTCCTATGACGCCCACAGCTGGAGCCTTAAAATTTTCCTGCTGCGCAATATCTTCGATAGTTTCTAACGTTCCTGTGATAGTGCGCTGTCTCCCCGTCGTCGCCCAGCGTGTCAGTGCGATAGGCGTAGCTGGATCAGCACCGTGCGCAATGAGTTTTTCACAGTTATATCCTAATCTCGATACCCCCATAAGAAACACCTTGGTTCCCGGTGCTTTTGCGAGTGCCTGAAAATCAAGCGTTGCTTCCGATTTGTCATCTGCCTCGTGACCGGAAAAAATCGTCAGGGTGGAACCATAATCACGGTGTGTGAGTGGAATACCAGCATACACAGGGCCTGCCAGTGCTGATGATATTCCCGGAACGATTTCGAACTTCATACCCGCCTCAGCCAAAGCGGCAGCTTCCTCACCTCCTCGTCCAAAAATCATCGGGTCCCCACCTTTGAGCCTAACTACTGTTTTAGCTTCGCGAGTTTTTGCTACTAGCAACTCGTTAATTTTATCCTGCGGCATTTTGTGGCTTGCCGCACGTTTGCCGACATCAATCTTGTCGCAGTCCTCCGGCGCCCATGTGAGAAGTTCCGCGCTACTTAAGGCATCATAAATCAGCACGTCTGCTTGCGAGATACAATCACGCGCCTTCAGTGTTACCAATCCCGGATCTCCCGGCCCAGCACCAACAAGATAACAGATACCACTCATCATAAAATTAGAGAATAGAGCTGCGCTGCCGTTTGCTCCGGCTCAGTAACAAGACCCTCGAACGATGCTTCCTTCGGCGCGTCGTTACCATCCTCATCAAACACACGAGCCGACATCGAAAGATAACCTCTATTTATTACGGTATGAACACCAACAGGAGTATGGCAACCAGCATCTAACAATCGCAAGAACTCTCGTTCAGCACGGCTCTGAATCAGGGAATGCGTGTGCGTAATCGCGATTGCGGCTGCGGTAGCATTGTCATCACCCACTCGCGTTTCAAACCCAACGATACCCTGCCCTGCCGCGGGAAGAAAAACATCTGGCTCAAGCGCATGAGCAAAAATCCCATCAGCCAGCTCACTATCAATATCATACCCGAGCCTAACAAGCCCAGCCTCGGCAAGCATGATGCCATCCAGCCCTGGGTTCTCCGCAAGCTTTTTTATACGCGTGGGCACGTTGCCACGGATATCGACAAGCTGGAGGTCTGGCCGCAAGTGGAGCAACTCTCTCTGGCGGCGCACACTACTCGTGGCAACCACCGCATTCTCTTTGAGCCCGCTAAGACCACCACCTGTTTTACTAAGCAAAACATCCCTAACAGGAGCACGCTCTAATACACCCGTAATGTCAAAGTGCGGCGCTAGCACAGTCGGCACATCCTTCATGCTATGAACAGCCAGATCTATCTCATCATTTTCTAACGCAGTTTCCAGTTCCTTTGTGAACACCCCCTTATCTAACACCCCTTCAGATTTCGCTACCTGTGACAGCGGCACATCTGTCCTTCTGTCACCCGTTGTCTTGATGACCTTGCGAATCACCTGCCTGCCTGGAAATACCTCAGCAAGTGCCTTTTCAGTCATTTCTGCCTGCACAAGAGCCAATGCACTCCCTCGGGTTCCGATAATAAGTGGTTTCATAATTCTTGCTCGATAATTTTTTCACAAAGACGCACCTGATGTTCACGGGACTCTCTAGCCTCCTCAGCAAGGTGCTGCAGCTTGTCGATATCGTAAAGATAGACTTCATCAATTTCGCTGACGGCAGCCTCAATATCACGCGGCACAGCTATATCTATAATGAAAAGTGGGCGGTATTTACGTTTTCTTCTCACTGCCTGTATCTGAGCTGCCTTGAGAACAGGCTCTGAGGATCCAGTAGAGGAAACGATTATATCCACTCGTGACAGTACATTTTCCCATTGGTCGAATGGCACGGCTGTGCCATCTAATTCGGCCGCTAGGTCTTCCGCTTTACTCATTGTCCGGTTTGTCACGGTCAACCCACTCGCACCTCGTGACATCATACTCTTGGCAACCAAGCGACTTGTCTCTCCAGCCCCTATCACCATGACTTCGCTTCCCTTAAGTTTACCAAATATTTTTTCTGCAAGATCCACAGCAACATTGCCCACTGATGTCTGCCCCATCTGAATACGTGTGTGAGTGCGCACTCGCTTACCTACAGCAAATGATTTCTGAAACAACTTATTGAGCACACCCTTGGTTGCCCCTGCCTCCAGCGCCTGCTTATACGCTTGCTTCACTTGACCAAAAATCTCCGTTTCCCCAAGCACCATGGAATCTAGACCACTTACAAGCTTGAAGAGATGCCTCTTAACATCCTCTCCAGACTTCGTGTAGAGGTAATTCATCCGCTCTTGATCACGATTCTTCGCAAGGTAGGCAGTAAGATACTCAATACCCCTGTCTGCTTGCTCGGCGGCGACATAAACCTCCATACGGTTACACGTAGAAATCACAACAGACTCTGCAATAGTGCTCAACGCTATGATTTCTCTAGCACGAACCCCTTGCTCATCAGCCTCTACAGCGAAATGCTCCCGCACCTGTACTGGTGCGGCTTCATGATTCAAACCCATGCAGATGAGATCCATAAAAAACTACAGCAGTGCGAATATCAGTAATGAACAGAAAAACAAAATCACAGTCGCAATAGCAAAACGCTTAAGTGGCAACCCCCGCCAAGCCGATATAAATAAAAGTAACAGGTATGCAACCCATTGACCTGCAGCAGCAAATAAGTGTCTCGATTGTGAGTCACCTGAAGCTTTCATCACCAAACCACTAATAACGCCAAGGGTAAGCAAAAACAATCCAAGCCAGAGCAACCTACGAACAACCAAACCAAGCTCGTTAACAGGAGGAAGATTTCTAAATAAACCCTTCGCAAAATCACCTTCCTTGAGTTGTTGATCCAGCACTAAAAACATAACTGCTGAAACTGCCGCCAGCCCAAGTGCACCATATGCTAACACGGAAAACGCAGCATGCGACTCCCTCCAACCATCGATGTGATTTGCACTCAGCGGATTACTTTCTAACATACCTGGAACCAAAGCCATTGAGAGTAAAAAACAAACCAGAGGCGCGGTAAAAACACCCAAAAGAGAGAGTCTAAAAACCGATCCCACAGCAAGGTAACACATCGTTAGCGCCCACGACGCAAAGATAAACATTTCGCCTATATCGCCGAGTGGACAACTGCCACGTAGCTCGCTCCGCAAACCCAATACAATAAACTGGCAGGCAAACGAGCCGAGCATCCACATAACCGTCCAACGAGAACGTTTCCCACGCGACAAATATCTAGCGCCATGCAGGGCTGCAGCGGCGGCCAGAAGAACAGCAGTAAATAGTATCCACCTATCCATCGGAGCACATTACATGCACACGAGCCCAAAAAAAATCAAGGCGATAACTTGTCAATCTTACTCATTAGTCCTCACTTTCAACGAATTGATTGCCTGCGTCATCTCTATGGCTGAGACATTGTGACTCACGGTTAACCCAGAGGCTTATGGTTATTAGAACCTATCGCCCTCTAGAACCTAACCACCTGCGCATCACTTGCCCAATAAAACTTTTCTAGCCACAGCCCCATCGACATTGAAAAAACTGGAACCCTTGGCATGCGGCACCTCTCCTTTTTCGACCTGATACTGAAATACTTTCACGGGTTTCACACCATTAATCTGTGAGAACAGATATACTCGGATTGTCAGTGGATCCTTGCCTATATAGCCGGGCACGTCCTTGATGGTATAAAAGATTTCGTTCCTCCCATCACCAGCACCACCAACAACAACCTCAGAATGCTGAATATCTTGAAAACGATGCCTGCTGATACGATTCACTGAGACACGCACGTCACGCCCGGGGCAAAACGCGTATACCTTGGCAATATACTTAGCTCTCTTCACCACAATCGGTTGGCTTGGGCGTTTTCCATCCGGTAAAAATGCAACTCCATCGACATAACTTAAATCACCACCTTGGATTTGTTTACGCACTCCTAACAAATTACTCAGGTTAACAAATTCTGCAGTATCATATTTCCACCCTCTCCCTTCATGAACGAAGCTTAATACCAGAATATTATCCGTCGGGTTCCCACCAATTCCAAAATCTACTTTACCAAAATAAACCAACTTGGCAGTGACCCCCAAAGAACGAGCCCTTAATAATTTCAGCCCTGACAACGATGGCGGCGCCGTCGGGAGTTTGAAAATATCTGTCGGCCACACGCCTTTTGTTGACAGCACCCTATTCTGGATCGCCGTCTTCCGGTGGGATGCTGTGATCTGTTTCCACGCATTAAAATTACGCATCGTCATCGCCTTTCTCCAGTAAAGATAAACATCCTGCAAAGGTTTAGCCAGTGCCGGAGATGGGGCAGCTTGTGCAGATAGCCTATCGCCAGCTAGGGTTAACATCCAACACGTGGTCAAGAGAAATAAATTTAGTCGCAACACGCTTTCCATTCGACAACAAATCTCTAAAAGGGCAAACCATTTCTCAGTAATACGCTGACCGGCACTAGCGGCCACACGCAAACGACTGAGCACAATGACCACCATCATTCCCGCAACACAGATTATCAGCCCGTTTGGCGAGGAGCGCGAGCGCGAACTACTCAAGAACGCCCGATCGTATGTCTACCATATAGAAGATGGTTTGGAGTTGGTTGCGCATTGCTTTTTCCCACCCAACCATGATACGCAAGTCGCAATACCCGCGATTGTTTTTTTCCATGGCGGCCTGTGGGACGTCAGCATGCCAACCCAATTTGCTCCACACTGCATGCATTTTGCAAGCAGAGGAATGGTTGCCGTGGCCGTCGAATATCGCGTTGCATCTAAACATCAAACATCTCCTGAAGATGCTATTGAAGATGCACAAATGGCCATGCTCTGGCTACGCCACAACCACGCCATATTAGGCATAGATCCAAACCGCATCATTGCCGCCGGTGCTGCCTCAGGTGCTCACATGGCGCTATCTCTAGCGATGCTCCCCGAGGTTTTAGATGTCGGTGGCTTTACTGCTCGACCACTTGGAATAATCGCTTTAAGCCCAATCGTTAATACAGGGAAAAAATCACCAGAGCACCATCGGTTTACGGACTCAAAAAAAGCACATAAAGAGAGTCCATTAAATCTTATCCGCAGGGGCCTGCCGCCTAGCCTAATTGTTCATGGCAAATCTGATACTATTGTGCCGCACGCCGAAGTCGCAAAGTTTGCCAAGCAGATGAAACGCAAAAAGAATCCATGTAATTTCATCGACTTCGATGCCGTCAATCACAGCTTTTTTAACTTCAACGTGAGTGCAAAGCACTTTGAGATCACATTAAACTCAATGGACGCTTTTCTCGTCGGACTAGATTGTATCGAACCCATCGAATACGTTTAAATTTGCGCTGCATTTTATCCCGTCCACGCTGTCTGCCAGTGGCTCGTTCGCCAATGGAGAAGATTTCTACTTTAGAACTGTCCGCTTGACGGGGAAGCTTACAACTGCAAAAGCAAAACACAGTTTTGTTTTGGTAAAAACGAAACATAATTGCCCAAGCCGCCGAAGTGGTCGGGAGTCAAGGCTTCCCGCAAGAGCGAGTAGCTGCACAAGTGAGGCACGAGCGCGGAAGCGTTAAGCGAGTGACGAGGACAAGGCTTTACTCTCGATGAACGAAGGCGGCAGGTGCGAGCCTGTGACGTTGATTTCAGAACCAACTTTCCCGAGCACCATCAGGGCAGCTCCGCTGCGGGTGGTTGGGCTGGAGTCATGATGTGGAGCTTGCGGAACATGATGACGGAAGCGGGGTGCGGAGCAAAGGGCGAACGGAGTGAGGTCTGGACTGCCATGCCTGAAAGGCAATCTATAAAAAGGAGTCCCGGAGGAGGGACGACCATACCGCAGGGCGTGAGTGGAACGAGGGCAAAGGCAGACTGCGACGGCAGGAGCACCCATCTTTGAAAAGCCCCTGACCAACGGGAAGCAAGACTCTTCATTGCATTGGTTTCGCTCATAGACTCCCGAACAAAAAGACCTAAAAAACAAAACCAGAAGCTGCGGTGTGGGTGGGCACCACTTCTATAAAATCACCGAAGGTGCTAGAGTGGCGCCACACGCCCACACTCACCGCAGCGAACATAGCCCGCTCTGCAAGGAGGAATGAAGAGAGCTTGTCGAACGAAAATGACGACTGGAAGGGTCTGCAGCCGCGTCTGGCACGCAGTGACAGCGGGAGCGGCTGACGGGCGGTGTCCAACACAACGAAGTGAAGCGGCGGCATCAGGCGAAAGTGATGTGGCGAAGAATGAGCCGCTAAACGAAGCCATGCAGCCCAGCGAAACGCCCCCGAACAACCAGCGCGGGTAGTGACGGCGCGACTCGTGCGAGGTGCTTTTTTGTTTCCAACGGCGAAGCCGCAAGCAGCACCTCTTCAGCACGAGAAGTGACGGAACGGGTTTGCCGGACAGCCTTTGGGTTTTGCACTCCGATACTGCGACAGCCTTAAGACGCGGACTTGCCTTTGAACACTTTGAAGAGGAGGACGAAGATTCCCACCAACAACAACCCAGCGATGATCCATGGGAGGTTGGATGGTTTCTTTTCGAGCACAGCTTCTTTTTGTAAAGTCTCCTCTGACGATTTTGGAGACGAAGTGACAGGTGAAGATTTCACCCCTGTTTTTGTAGGTTCCGTTCTTTCAGAACGCTTGGCCTCAGCGTTTCCTTTAAGGATTTTGTGCGGTGATTTTAAGTCTGCCTTGGTGAGCACACGAGTTCCTCCCACATCCAGAACAAGCTGGGAAAGGTCTTTTCCAACGCTCACGACTTCCACAAAAGGTGGGTCGTCTTGATTCAAATTGAGTGCAGATAAATCAAGACGAGCTAGAGATTGGCTATCTAATTGAAAGGCATACAACCTACTCTCAACCAGTTCGTGCATCTGTTCGTCAAGTATTTCAGCATACCCGATTAGAACTTCATCAGAAGCCCAATACCAACGACTAATAAAGCCTTTCAATCCCTCATCATAAGTTATTCGAGGCAATGAAATCTCCACTTCTTCAAGTTGGTTATTCTTGAAATCATAAAGTCGAAAAAAAGGTGCTTTCCCTGAGTTTGTCAGCAATTGTGTGCCATCAGGACTTAAAGACGCCCCAAACGCTTCTTCGTTGTTCCCTCGCCATTTAAGCTTGTAATCAAATTCATGAACGAAGTTATTAGGAGGAATATAAACCCTATTTCTGCTATGTGTAATTCCTCCAGATCTAGCCCTAAAAGACTCTTTATCTATACTTGCGAAGTTTTCCGAGCTAGGTTCAACCTTAATCGGCGAAGCTAATGACAGCCATTCAGGCGCAGGCGAATTGAAGAGTTTCGTTAACTCTTCAGATCTCCCATGACCCAAAACGACTCCACAAAGAAGCCCCATAGTAAAAATAATATTAAGTAGCTTCATTCTTGTTCTAAGATGTTGTTGTAGATGTCATCTGCCGCGCTTTCAGAAAACGTATCTTTGATGGAAACACCTTTTGCACCTGGAAGCTTGACGCTATTTAATGCGGTTTCGTTTGATATAAATTCAACTTCTATCAGGCAGGATTTCACTGGATGAAACCCTGCCGTATTACCATTGCGTGTATTACCATCTCTAGTCACAGCCTTGCCTGCTCTTTTCACTCCAGGAATAGGAGAGCCATCAAGCAAAACCCAATTATTTGAAAAAGTAGGTCGATGACTCCCCCCTGTATCTTGAGTTAGAATCGCGTCAACAAGCGATTGATTAAGAGCGCCAGCCAGTTTTGCATCTTCATCTTGATTGACATTCGCACCAGGATTTCCAGATGAAGCTTGGCTAGCCAATCGCTCCACAAAAGTTTCACAGCCTCTTGCGGAAGTTGAAGATGCTGAGTTAAAGTGAATGCTTACAAATATATCTGCTCCTTCATCTCTGGCAATTGGCGCTCGTTCGGTCAGCTCAATTGCGCTATCATCGTCACGCGTCAACTTCACCCGAAGGTTACGCTTTTCATCTTTAAATTTTTCCTTCAACTCATCACGCAATTTCAAGCTATAAGACAAGACCAAGTTCTTTTCTAAAACGCTATTATCAGTTCTACCAACCGCTCCTGAATCTCCCCCTCCGTGTCCTGGGTCAATCACTACAATCCCGGGAACCTCCATGTCGATCAGGTCAATAGCAGTGTCTACTCCTTCAATTTGGATTTTGATTCTGACCTGATTAAACCCGATTGGAGGAACATTCACTCGAATAGCTGTGTGCCCGTCGTCGGCAATCGTGGTTTCGCCACTTTGCTGACTGATTCTTCTAAACCCATTAGCTCCATAGGCGACTGAGGCCTCGAAACGATCCTTGTGGGTCGGGCTGTCTGCCCACTCTCCTCTAATGGTAGCGGGGGTAGCTCCCGGCAACGCTTCAAGCGTCCAAGTGACTTTCTTGCCTTTCAAAGGCTCGCCAATTTTCACTTTCAATTCTCGATGAGCAATCCTATTGGCGTGTGGATCAACCTCAACGAATGGCGTCAGCGGTTTGCCCGTATTTGGCTTTTCTGATCCTGCGATTTCATTCCCATCCTCATCTTTTACCTTCGGCGATAGCTCAACTACCTCCACAGGCAGGAGGCCCACCATGACCGTGCTGGGTAAAGCCCCATCTTCAATATTCGTTGCCCCTACTTCCACCTCGACAACAACGTCTTGGTCGGGTTTGGACTCGACAACCTTGACCTCTTGAAAATACACAG
>Ga0206131_10000445_pt1 | contig 58484 bp, 46 predicted proteins | sample Helgoland_Spring_FD_148636 | JGI IMG/M metagenome (GOLD analysis project Ga0206131, IMG submission 148636) | Pelagic subsurface seawater microbial communities from Kabeltonne, Helgoland, North Sea - Helgoland_Spring_Bloom_20160517_1 | ecosystem: Environmental > Aquatic > Marine > Epipelagic ... | reverse complement strand
ACAACACTCAGCAAACAATGCAATCTTTCAACAACAAGAAAGAAGACATACTTAATATATTCAAAATAAGTCGACTGTTGTATAAAGCCAAGAACATCTTTATTAATAAATATAATAATGCTGTATATAATACAAAGCATTTTATCGATGATGGTAGCGGTGATTTAGTAGTTAGTAATCCAGAGGGATATGTCGCAGTCGATCACGCAGGTAATGGAATCAAGTTCGTAGACCGTTTGGAATTTAGCCGCGCAAACTTTGCTGTCGACAAGGGTGCTAAATTTCCAAGTCAAATAAGCGAAGAAGAGGAAGAAGAGGAAGAATATTTTGATATCGACCCAACTGTCGAGCAAACAATTGCAATCGTTCCTGGGGCATTCAAGCCACCACACAAGGGACATTTAGATATGGTGGAGGCATACGCTTCTATGGCTGATAAAGTAATCGTGATTATATCGAAACCAACAAAGAGCGGGCGCACACTTCCAAACGGAAGAGAGATCACCGCTGAAGATTCTTTTGCTATCTGGAAAGAGCTAACCAAGTCTATTCCGAATGTAGAGGTAGGCATCTCAGACCATGCTTCTCCTATAACAGCAGCATACGAATATATCGGATCAGATGGTCCCCTAGATCCTGGCACTAAAGTTATATTAGGTGCTAGCAGAAAAGGAAGAGATGTAGCAAGGTGGGCGAGGGCAGCAAAGTATATTAAAGACGGAGTGCAATTAATTGATCCACAAGAAACAGCCGTAGAGCCAACATTACGACCAAGCGGTGAACCATACAGCGCGACTGAGTTTCGTAATGCACTTATCAACCCAGAGAATCGTGAAGAAATATCTGATTTTATTGGAGAAGAGAATGTCGATATGGTTTTGAGTATACTTGGAATAGACAAAATTGATGAGATGGCAAGTATGGGTGGTGGTGCAGTAGCTGGAAGTTCTACCCCTTTGGGATCTGGGTCCGATAGACCCAAGAGAAAAACTAATAATGAGAGTTTAATCATTGCCAATGAGGTTATGAGACTAATTATAGAAAGAGGTGTTTTAAGATGAATCAAGAAGAGAAACTACTAAGAGAGAATGTGCGCCGCCTTATAAGGCACGTTAAGCGCACAAATATCAAAGAAGAGAAATCTGCAAATGCTTTAATCAATCGATTAATCAAACTTGAAATTAAATCAATGCTATCGGAATCTTCAGTAGCGGGAGTAGATCCCACTCCTAATAAATCAACTGGCATCAATGTGCTAGAGCAGCTTCTATTGAAGATTATTAAAAACTTCGAAACTGATTACAAGGGTCTAACTAGTAATCCTGAGCAGAGGCAATCATACAGAGCACACATAATCAATGCTGTTATTAATACCTTGACACCTGCTCAAATTAATACTGACGCTGCTGGAGGCGCTAGCTTAGATGAACAAGATATGGGAGAGGAACTGGATGTAAATATCGGTAAAGTGGATCCAACAAAAGACGATAAGTTTATCGATATTAGAACCGATGCAGAAAAATCATCCGATGAAGAAGAGGTGGATGATGATCCTAGAGATGCTTTCGGTACTGGGGTAGAGGGTGATCTTACCGGTCGTAATGTTGCTTACGAATCATTCAAGCAAGTTGAGAGTCAAATAATCGATCACTATGAACTGTTGTCTGATCCAGACGACCAAGAAATGTTCTATGATTATTTGATTGCAAACCTGAAGTTGTACTTTGATAAGTTTGAAGAAGAGTTGGATGGATCTGTAGATGAGCCGACCAATCAAGCATACAAGTCTGCAAAGCAGAAAATGGATGAACCCACAGATCCGCTAGCAGAAGGCGCTCACATAGATTTGGAAATATAATTAAAAATAAAGCTTGACAAGATTATTAATCATCGTTATAATCAACTTGTCCTGTTCCCGTAAAGATACCCACTAAAGTTAAATCATTCAATAACTAACAATGAAAGTTAAATCTACTAAATAAAATACTAACAGTGAAAGTTAATGAAAGTTAAAGATAGTAGGTCAACTACTAGCAATACTAGTATCACTAATAAACTAAAAGATCAAGGTTTATTATCTGATATTAATATAGTCTGTATTAGTTCACTAAGTTTAGAAGAACTGATAGCTGTAAAATTAGAACTTTCTTGTAGCTATATAAACAACCGATTATATGGTTTTGATATATGGAGAAGAATGACTCCAATAGTGAAAGAGGCAGTGTTGATATTTGCTATCTCAGCAACTAACTCTAAAAAAGATGCAGCAAGGTTCTTAGGTCTAACATACTTAGAATTTATTAAACAATGTTCCTCTTATGAGATTAATATCTAATTACTTTAAAACTGATCGGTTAACTGGATTATCAATCATAGAGGCACCATGTCTATTATGTGCCTCCGACACAAAGGTCTTCGTACTAAATAAACTATAGAATAGCACGTGGTGAGCAAGAGATCCACCCGATTATCTACAAAGAATGTCCAATAAATCAGAGAAATCACATTATATTAGATACGAAATAGGGGATGTAGTTAAAGAAAGACCGTGGCTTATGGCAGATTCTCATACACTTTATGGGATAATCATCTATATAGACAGGTTAGCATACGCAGGTGAAGAGTGGTTAGCGTGGCTATCATATGCTGATGACAGGATACACGTGTACTGGTTTAAAAGAGGAAGTTTGGAAATATTACCAGCTTCAATGATTGAGATTGTATCCAGTATAGGTGATAAAGGAGGAAAAAATGAATAATGTTATAAACGCAAACAGAAAACAAAAAAAAAGCTTGTTAAACAAAACGTTCAATAGTCAAATTGAAGACTCTTGGCACTTAAGTGAAAAAAGAAAAAAGCTTAAACAAAGAAAAAAACTGTTTGTAGAAATTAGCGATTTTTCTGATGTAAAGAAATAAGATCCTTCGAAGAGCAACTAAAACAATATTTTTATCTAAGATTCAAAAAAGACATTAATGTTGTTTAAGAGCCCAAAAGTCTAGGGTTCTGATTATCAGATGGCTACAGATGATGCTAGCTATCAAAGAAATGTAGAAGAACACCAACTTTTTACGAATCCCATCTCTACGTATTAATAGGGATGGTACATAACTTATTAAAATTAGCTATAATGCTATTTATAACAGTGCTTGGTGGTTGCAGCAGCAGCATTGACTATGTTGTTCACGGTGAGCGTGAAAATAATAGATTTGAAGTTCCAGGTTATATATTAACAGATGTACCCAGGAGCACCGAATATGGAGAGATCTGGGTCGACTCGTTTACTCAACCGTCAAGTGTTGATGGTGTTGATATATTGTGGGTTATCGATAGATCGTGCTCAATGGATGAATATGATCCAGAATTATTAGCAGGAATTGAAGCTATGATGAACGCTCTGCCAGAATCTGGCTGGCGTTTAGCTATGATGAGCAGCGATCCATATGCTTCTGCTCTCGAAGCTCAGTTTCCTTTAGTACCCGGAGACGATATCGGTGATGCTATAAATATGTTTAGCATAATGAAGTTTGGTGCGCAAGAGAAAGGCTTCGATGCAGTATATGAATACATAACTAATAATCCATATGCCTCTACTTGGATGAGACAAGATGCAGCGCTGCTTGTTGTATTTGTCTCCGATGAGGAAGAACAGAGTAATACAAATTTTTATAACGTTGATGATTTTAAGTCTTGGTATGGAAACCAGCGTGGTGGCTCTGGGTATATTGCTAGCATAATTAATGTAAATAAAGCTGACTCAGTGTGTACACCGTCTCCTGTTGCGTCTAACATTGGCTATCGGTATATGGAGGTAACTAACTTTTTTGGAGGAGTCATAGTCGATATATGTGATATAGATTGGGCATCTGGAGTTAAAGATGCTTCTTCACGTCTTGAACCATATGAGTTCATTGAATTAACCTATTTTCCATCTCACGAATCCTCTATGAGGGTGTTCGTTAATGGTGTACCCAACTGGGACTGGTATTACGACCGGTCTAATAATACGGTATATTTCACAAACATACCAGAATCAAATGATAGTGTAGACGTGGCATATCACTACGATCCAGAAAATCCTTATGGAGCTGATACCGGCGATACTGGACCATAATCTTCTATACAAATATTTTTAGCATGCTATAATAAGCAAAACTAAACAAGAGAAGGCAAATGACTGTTCACGGTGATATGTTTGATGAGAATGAGAACGAAAAGCCAACAATAATGGTTTCTGGCGGGTTTGATCCAGTTCACGCAGGACATATTCGAATGATTAGGCACGCAGCCGAATACGGAAACGTGATTATAATAGCCAATTCCGATGATTGGTTATTTAGAAAGAAGGGCTTTGTATTTATGGAGTTCGAGCGCCGTATCGAAATCCTTAACGCAATCAAAGGAGTTATTTTGGTCGACTCAGTAGATGACAGTGATAACACTGTATGCGAAGCGATTAGAAGATTAAAGCCAACTTATTTTGCTAATGGTGGAGATCGAGGAAAAGCAAATACGCCAGAACAGTCTGTTTGCGAAGAGATAGGTGTGGAATTACTGTGGGCTATTGGTGGAGAAGAAAAGCTAGATAGCTCATCTGATTTAGCCAGAAAAGTTAGAGATTTTCAAGTACCCCCAAATAGAACGACTTCTACAGAATCAGATAGATAAACTTTGAAACCTTTATTGGCATAGTTATGGTATGGTCGTGGATCCAAAACAAATGAAAGCATTAAAATTAGATTCCACCTATCGACCTATCGCAGTCATTGATGCACTAGAAGCTCTGGTTATGTGTCTTGTCGGAAAAGCTAAAACAATAGAATCGTATGAAGGGGTTGTAGTCAACTCCCCGACTCGATCATTTAGCCTACCTTCTGTCATCGTTCTAAACACAATAGTAAACTTTAAGTTTACAATAGTGTCCTGCAATAGAAGAAATGTAGTGATGAGAGACAAGAATGTTTGCCAATATTGCGGAAAGACATTCGCTACTGAACATTTGACTATGGACCATATTTTACCAAAAAGTAGAGGAGGCAGAAATATATGGGAAAACTTAGTTGCGGCGTGCCGAAAGTGTAATCAAAAAAAGGGATGCAAAACCACGAAAGAGTCAGGTATGCATCCGTTAAAAGAGCCGATTAAACCAAAACCAAGTATTTTAAGGCACATAAACAAAGAACAAATGAGTGATATATGGATTAATTATTTGTGGGATGAGAAAATATGAAAACAGAGGAATATATCGTTTGTTATTTGTCTGAAATAGGTCACAATAATTTTTGGTACCCAACTGAACAGAAGGCTTTAGTTTTGAAAAGCTTAATTATTGACTTCCCAGCTCTTGTAGGTGGTGGGGATAACCTAGTATCTGCAATAATAAATATAAATGATATCTTGCCACTGACAACATCAGCTAGCTATATTAAAAACAATTACAGAAGTGACAACGTTATTATCTGGATTGATAAGCCGTAAAGGATTGTTGATTCAAAGCGCTATTTTGCTCGCTATATAAGCAAAACGTGGCTGCCGATCGTCACGTAGGCAGAGGTTTGCCGGTTTTCCTGCTTCTAGATGAAAAACCGGCTTTTCTTTTTATTCTTGTCTATTTAAGTCTATGATTACTGCAATTGGCGATGTTATGAGAGAGTGTTACAAGCGGGGATGGATAACCACCCGCGATGGAAACTGCTCGGTTCGAAGAAAGGGAGAATTAAAGATTGCTATAACCCCTTCTGCTGTTAGAAAAAACATAATACACCCTGAGTCCGTTCTTAGAATAAAGATTGCTCCTGGCAGTAATAGCCGCCTGATATTGGACAAAAACAGTTCACCTTCTGGAGAGCTTGAGATGCATTGGCAGCTTTTGCAGAATACAAAAAAAACTAGATGTGTTTTACACGTTCATTCGACGAATATAGTGGCAGCTATGTATGCCGGCTGGGATTTACAAGCATTAGCAGAAGACTTCCCAGAAGTGTTTCGATATACTCGTGTTGGTCCAAATGTACCAAAATTGCCGGCAATATCTCAAGCCCTAGCAGACAAAACCTCAATTGCGTTTGGTCTCAAAAGAGACGGCAGCCTGGAATATGAAGTTGTTGGTCAAGCAAACCATGGAGTATGTGCAGTTGGCAAAACACCGTGGGATGCTTTTGAACATATTGAGAGGCTAGAACACATATGTGAAATTGTTTTAAGATCTGGAAAAGTACCACCCGTTAAATAATATATTATACATTGACAAGAATGTGGAGTATAATTTAAAAACTAATGCCACTTTAGCTCAGTTGGTAGAGCAACGGTTTTGTAAACCGTAGGTCAACAGTTCGAATCTGTTAAGTGGCTCCATTTAAAGAAAAGGAGAGATGACCGAGTGGACGAAGGTGCTCGCTTGGAAAGCGAGTGTGGGGCAACCTACCGAGGGTTCGAATCCCTCTCTCTCCGCCTTTAATTAAAAATAAGATATACAGATTGCAGAAACAAATCTATAATGAAACCAGAAGACATCAAATGTCTAAACTTCACTATTTACTGTGCCCACCGAGAGCAGCAAAACATGGCTAAGAAAAATTACGTTATTGATACCAGTGTCTTCCTGACAGATGCTCTGTCTATATTCAAATTTGATAATCACGATATTTTCATACCACTTAAAGTATTGGAAGAAGTTGACAACCATAAGAAGAGACAAGATTCTGTTGGAGCCAACGCTAGAATATTTATTCGTACATTAGATGAATTCAGAGGAAAAGGTAATTTAGAATCTGGAATAAGGATTGAGAAAGGAAAGGGGATTATAAAAGTAGTTCCACTCCCTCATATAGATGAGAGTATATTTCCAGCAGAACTAGATATTAAAATTCCAGATCATACGATTATAGCTACCGCGAAGTCAATTCAGGCATCCGGCACTCGTCGAACAATTATGGTTTCTCGTGATATTAACATGCGAGTTATTTGTGATTCAATTGGACTGCCGGCAGAAGATTATAAGACTGATCGGGCGGTTATTTCTTCTGATGAATTATATGCTGGTTTTTCGATACAGCCTTTTGATGATGAGGTGATAGACCGGTATTATGCAGGTGATGAGATCTTTCTTCGAGAGGACGAAGCTGTAGAAAAGATGCACGCAAATCAATATGTTATGATGGTTTCGAATGCTAATGAAAAGAAATCTGCACTAGCTCGCTTTATAAATCATCACGAGCCCTTGAGACCTATGGTTCATAAGAAGCTTCATGATTGGAAAATAGATGCCAGAAACAAAGAACAGGCATTTGCTATTGATATGCTAATGGACCCTGATATTAAGATTGTTTCGCTTGTTGGTAGAGCAGGATCGGGAAAGACTCTTTTGGCAATTGCTGCTGGATTGCAGCAAACGATCGGATTGCGTTCTGAGAACAATTATTATTCTCGTTTGATAGTTTCTCGTCCGATTCAACCACTCGGAAAGGACATCGGATTCCTGCCGGGAACCATGGAAGAAAAAATGCTCCCTTGGTTGATGCCAATTCAGGATAACCTTAAGTTCTTGATGGGTGACCGTACCTCGCTTGAGATGTATATAGATAAGGGAAAGATTGAGATCGAAGCCCTCACATACATTCGTGGACGCTCTATCTCAAACGCATTTATTGTAATCGACGAGGCTCAGAACTTAACAAAGCATGAAATTAAGACAATTATTACTCGCATTGGTGAGGGTACGAAGATTATCTTAACTGGAGATGTTGAGCAAATCGACAATATGTATGTGAACGAGACATCTAATGGTCTTGCTCATGCTGTAGAGAAATTCAAGTCATATCGTATTTCCGGACATATGACCTTCAAGAAGGGTGAGAGATCGGAACTAGCTACCCTCGCATCTAAAGTACTATAAAGAAGGAGAACTTATTATGAGTGACAACATCAAAGCACTTACAGAGCAAGAAGCTCATATGAATCCTCTCTTGGCATTACCAACAGAGACCGGAGAATCTGAGTTAAAGACTCTTTTGGTAAATTATGCCGGAGAGAGGTTGCAACAACAAAACGTCTCAGTTGAAATGATCATCCAAACACTAGCTCACGAATTCCCAGAATTAGTATTTGTGCTAGCTGAAGAGAACTTCATCAGAGGTTATGAACTAGGATTAGACGATGCTTATAAAGGATTTACAAGAAATCCAGAAAAGACAGCAACAGAAGGTGAGTGACTTTTATACCACTCGCGGACTGCACATATATTTTAAAGATAAGATAGAAAATCCAGATATTGATTTTGATAAAGCAATTGCAGAAGTAGAGAGTGTGGTCCCTTCACACCTGATGTCTGAGATTGAAATGATCATGGTTGGACATTTCGAAGAATTTGATGAAAGAGGAATCAATGCTTTCTATGCCGATGGTATGGTTTGCATTTCCAACGAACAAGATAATGAATTAGATATTGTCGATGACATCGTACATGAAGTAGCTCACTCGGTTGAGGAGGTTCAGGGATATTTCATATACGGAGACAATAAAGTGAAAAACGAGTTCCTAGACAAAAGACTCATTCTTCACGATATACTATGGTCAGCTGGCTACCGGGTACCAAAGAAAAAGTTCACTGAAGTGGAATACGATCAAGATTTTGATATGTTTCTGTTGCAAACAGTAGGTTACGACAAACTTATTCAATATTGTAACGGGATATTTATTAGTGCGTATGCCCCAACATCCTTAAGGGAATATTTTGCTACTGGGTTTACTGATTTTCTATTAAGATCAGACTCACATAACTATATGAAAAGCACCTGCCCCCAGTTGTATAAAAAAATACACAGCTTGCACGCAGATAATGATTGACAACTGAGTATGGAAGTGTTATATTAGTATATAAACACTCATAGTTGGAGCCTCTTGTGCCACACATCTCTTATTCTGAACTTAAAGATTGGGTGCATTGCGCGCACTACCACAAATTGACGAGAGTCGATGGCATCGATGGTTTCAAGGGTAATGCCTATACCGCGTTTGGTTCTGCAATTCACTCTGTGTGTGAGAAGAAACTACTGCAAGAAGAAATGAGTGAGAATTTCTTTATCGAAGAGTTCGAAAAGAATATTGTCAAGCTGCCGGATGACGTAGAGGTTGATAGTAAGCTCATCTCAAATATGAAAACACAGGGAAATCAAATTATCCCTGAGATCCAAGATGCTCTTGATGATTATTTTGAAGAGTATGAGGTTCTTGCGGTTGAGCTTCCATTGATGGAGCCAATCGAAGGAGAAGATGAGTATAAGTTCAAAGGATATATCGACGCTATTGTGAAGACTCCCGACAATAAAGTGCATATTTTTGATTGGAAGACTTGTTCTTGGGGTTGGGATTCTAGAAAGCGTTCAGATAAGATGGTAACATACCAACTTACTTTGTACAAGAAATTCTTCTGTCAGAAGCTGAACATCGATCCAAAAGAAGTAGAAACACACTTTGCACTACTCAAGCGCACTGCTAAGAAAAATCGTGTTGAATTTTTTAGAGTAACAAGCGGTAATAGAAAAACTGAAAATGCGCTTAAAACTTTGAACACTGCACTGTATAATATAAAAAACAAGCGCTACATTAAGAATCGCTTATCTTGTACTTCCGGATTTGGATGCAAGTTTTATAATACAAAACACTGTTCATGAGGAATAAATGAGTAAAAAGAAGATTTTGGTCCTGTCTGACCACCCGCTTTCGCCATCTGGTGTTGGCACTCAAACAAAGTATATGATTGAGGCGCTCCTTAAAACAGGGCGCTATAAGTTTATTTGCATGGGTGGAGCAGTCAAGCACCAAGCTTACAACCCAGTGAAGGTTGATCCATATGGAACTGACTGGATCATATATCCTATTGACGGTTATGGAACGCCAGAGCTTATTCGTTCAGTCATGCAAAAAGAGCGACCTGATGCAGTGTGGTTTATGACTGACCCTCGTTTTTACGAGTGGCTCTGGGAGATGGAAAACGAAGTTCGCCCGCACGCACCGCTGGTATACTATCATGTTTGGGACAACTACCCTGCCCCAGAGTTCAATGCTAGGTTCTATAACTCAACAGACGAAGTTGTATGCATTTCCAAAGTAACGCACGAAATTTTAAAGAAGGTTGCACCAGAGACATCTAGTCGATATTTGCCGCATGCAGTACACCAAGAGCACTTCAAGAAGTATACTGATGCTGAGAGTAAGCAGAAGATTGAAGCACTCAGAACAAAGATTACTTCATCAAGCGATAAGTACCAGAACCCGAAAAAGAAAGTCTTCTTTTGGAATAACAGGAACGCTCGACGTAAGCAATCTGGAACACTTATTTGGTGGTTCAAGGAGTTTCTAGATAAAGTTGGTCACGACAAAGCATCGCTATTGATGCACACTGATGCTCGTGATCCACACGGTCAAGATTTGCCGGCAATTATTAAGCACTTAGGTATAAATGATGGGCAGGTTCTGCTATCAACAGAGAAGGTGTCGGCGGAAGACTTAGCTCTTATGTATAACGCAGCTGATTTTACAATTAATATTTCTGATGCTGAAGGTTTCGGTCTAGGAACACTAGAGTCGCTATCATGCGGTACTCCAATCATTGTTAATATGACTGGTGGACTCCAAGAGCAAGTAACTGATGGAAAGAACTGGTTTGGGTGGGGAATTCAACCATCTTCGAAGTCAGTTATTGGTTCGCTTCAGGTGCCTTATATTTATGAAGACAGAATTAATCAAGCTGATTTTACGAAAACTCTAGAAAAAGCAATCAAGCTACCCAAGGCAAAGTATAATACAATGTCGAAAGCAGGTATGCAGCACGTTAAAGACAACTATAATTTTGAAGAGTATGAGAGTCGATGGGTAGAGACAATGGATGAGGTTATTGAAAAGCATGGCTCTTGGGAGACTAGGGTCGGTTATAAACGATGGCATTTGCTGGAGGTGGCATAAAATGAAGAAGTCAGTATTATTAAAAGGACCAGTCCTTACACGTTCCGGCTATGGAGAGCAGACTAGGTTTGCCTTGAGGTCCTTGCGAAGTCGCGAGGACTTATATGACATCTATATCCAACCCACTACTTGGGGACAAAATGGATGGATGATTGAGAACGATGAAGAACGCGCCTGGATGGATAAGAAAATTGAAGAGACGATTGCTTATATTCAATCTAAAGGTCGCTTTGACGTTTCCGTACAATCTACTATACCAAACGAGTTTCAAAATCTAGCAGCAGTCAATATCGGATATACAGCCGGTATAGAGACTACAAAGGTTGCCCACGAGTGGTTGCAGATCAGCAACCAGATTAATTCTCTGATTGTCGTATCCAGTCACTCAGCAAATGTATTTAAGGATACTTCTTGGGAAGCAACTGATCCTGCCGGAACGCCGGTAAAACTTACTTTAACTATTCCGGTAGAACACGCAAACTATCCAGTTAAAGATTATGGCGATGATTTGCCTGACCTGGGTATTAAGCTGCCTTATGATAATAACTTCTTGTGTGTAGCTCAGTTTTCCCCAAGAAAGAATCTAATGAACACAATTAAATGGTTTATTGAAGAGTTCAGAAACGAAGAAGTTGGATTGGTGATTAAGGGAAACATTGCAAAGAACTGTTTGATAGATAGGCAGAATCTTGCGTCACAACTTGCAGAGTTCGTAGGGAAGCTTGGAGAAAAGAAGTGTAAGATTCACTTGATTCACGGCGACATGTCAGATGAAGAAGTGCATGCACTCTACAGTCACCCGCAAATCTTTGGTCTTATCAACCTAGCCCACGGTGAGGGCTTCGGTCTTCCAATGTTTGAAGCTGCATACAGCGGTCTTCCAGTCGTGGCTACAGGGTGGTCAGGGCAGTTAGATTTTTTGGTTGATGAGAGTGGCAAGGATCGGTTTTATAATGTCTCCTACGACCTACAACACGTGCAGAAAGAGGTTGTATGGTCCGGTGTTCTTGTAGAACAGTCTATGTGGGCATACCCGAGAGAGTCTTCTGCAAAAGAGAAGATGAGATTATGTTATGATCAAAGAGAGACAAGCGATGATGCCCTTGTATACAAAGAAGAGTTAAAAGAACGATTCAGTGAAGAAAAGATGTATGCAAATTTTGTGCGTCAAGTAGAAGAAGCTTGCAACCCCATGCAACAAGACATTAGCGATGGATTAGCTATACTATGAAAAACGTCCTACTAATCGGACAGTTGACTGATATTTCTGGATATGGATCTGCCGCCCGCTCTTATTTTAAATCTCTTCTGAAGCTTGAGGAACAGGGATTAATAAATCTAAAGATTGTTAATTTTTCATGTGAATCAGTCACAAGGGAAGATGTAGATGGGAATCAAATTGGAACAGATATAGATCCAGAAATATTTCAAAAGTTATCCGCTAAGAATCTATTGAGTAGGCTCTATATTACTAATATGGATATTGATGAGTCCATAGCTTCCAACAATGTCGAGCTTAGCGAAGACAGTCTTAAATTTATTGAAGAGGGGTATGAGTTAGTTTATTTTCTCATAAACGCTTGGCTAGCCTCACCGTGGGATTCAGAAGATGGTTCTTTCCCTGTAGAGGATTTACTGCCTATAAGTGATCGACAGAATAGAGAAAATAAAGTACTTTTTAAGTTAGGCGATCGCCTATTGATTAATATATACGGGATAACCCTCCAGGCATCTAGGGTATATCCTTGCTTTGTATGGGAAACAGATAAGGTACCAGATCTATGCATCAAGGGATATAAACATACACCAAACATAGAAAATGTTTTGTGCGCCTGTGAATGGAACAAGAATACTTTAGATGACTCAAGTATCGAGGTCTCAGGGGTAACTGTACCGTACACCATATCTCCAAAAACAGATTACAATGTAGAGTTAGGGCAAAAACTTAGAGAGATCAAAAAAGAAAATTTTGCTATGTGCTCAGTTGCACAATGGAGTCATCGTAAAGGGTTTGACATACTTATCAAATCATATTTGATGGAGTTTTATAAAGAAGACGTTACTTTATTTCTAAAAACTTATGCCTCAATAGAAGAAACGACTGAAGCGCAGAATAAGTATTTCGCACAGATAATTGACGGTATTAAGTCGACAATACAACATAATGGTAAAGTCATTCCTAACTATAGGTGTAAAATAGTTATACTTTCTAGTATAATGAGCAAAGAGCAGATTAACTCGATTTATCAAAACTCTGATGCATATGTTACTACTACACGCGGAGAGGGGTTTGGATTGCCGATTGCTGAATTTCTACACTTCGAAAAGCCAGTAATAGTTCCAGACAAAGGCGGACATTTAGACTTTTGTCACCCTAATTCATTTTATATTGAAAGTTCATATGAACCCTGCTTTGGGATGCCAAACTCTCCTGGGTTATATTCATTTGAACAAAATTATGTTGAATGCAGCATTAGATCAACTAGAGAACAAATGAGAAGCTGCTATAACTTATATAAAGACTCTCCAGATAACTTTTCGAAACTCGGTAAGGAAAGCTACGAATATTGCAGCAGCTATCTTTCGATCGAAAATACAACAAACATAATGAAAGAAGCTATAGGAATATCATGATGGAAAAGAAAGCATTTGTGACTGGTATCTCTGGACAAGATGGTTCCTATTTAGCAGAGTTGCTACTAGACCGTGATTATACCGTCATCGGACTTGAGCGCAGAACTGTATGCGACTCAAAACATAAAATGAAAAACATCGGTCATCTCTTAAATAATGAAAGGCTAATAATCGAACAAGGAGATGTCACAGATCTTCCGTCATTGCAGCGTATCGTCGACGAATATCGACCACAAGAAATATACAACCTCGCTGCACAATCCCACGTGGGCACTTCTTTTAAATCTCCAGTGTCGACATCAGAGATTAATCTAAATGGTTGTTTAAATCTTCTAGAGACAATACGCTTGCTTGATCCAAAGATTAAATTCTACCAAGCTTCAACTAGTGAGATGTTTGGAGATAATGTCAAGTGCCCACAAAACGAAAATACTCACTTTTCTCCGGTATCTCCTTATGCTTGCGCCAAACTTGCAGCACACCATATGGTGGGGACATATCGAAAGTCATATAACATTTTTGCATGCTCTGGGATCCTGTTTAACCACGAGTCGCCACGACGTGGGGAAAACTTTGTTACGAGGAAGATTACAAAGGCTGCAGCAAGAATAAAAATGGGTCTTCAAGACGAACTCAGGCTTGGAAATCTCGAAGCCCAGAGAGACTGGGGCTTTGCTGGAGACTATGTTGAGGTGATGCACAAGATGCTACACCATTCAGAGCCTGATGATTATGTTGTGGCGACAGGCGAAACTAACTCAGTACAAGATTTTTTAAATTATGTGTTCGATTATGCTGAACTTAATGTAGAAGACCATGTTATAATAGATTCAAAGTTTTATCGACCATGCGAAGTTCCTAAGCTCTGGGGAGACCCATCGAAAGCAAAAAGAATTCTCAACTGGCAGCCAAAAGTTTCATTTAAAGAATTAGCCGCTATGATGTTCGAAGAGGATCTGAGAGGCGTAAAAAGGGAATAGATATTTAATATGATTAATTTATCAAAAGAAGGTGTAGAGATATTTCAAACTTCTAAGTTAATATCTTCTCATAAAGAGGCTATTCAATTTCTTCATAACAAGTTTTTAGGAGAAACATGTTATGTTCTTGGTTGCGGACCTTCTATTGGGGAGGCATTAGCCGGAGAAGGTCGTGTTAAATTGATAGAAGAGCTTGGTAATAATTATGTTTTGACGATAAAGGCTGCGCATAAACTATGTGAAAAATTAAGTAACTTTCAAGTATATAATAGCAATAACTTAATGCCCTATAAACAATCAAATGGTTGCATACATATTGCACAAGCTGATTTCCTTACCGAAAATCAAATGAATAGTACAGTAAGAGGACTCAACTATGACATCAATGTTCAAGTTGTGAGGGGGGTAAATAATGGATTCCCACTAACTGTGACTAGAAACTTAGAAGATTGGACTTTTAATAAAACTGGGCAAACAAGATGCTGGGGTCCTGGGATTATGTACGAAACAGTGTTTTATTTTTTATTGCATTTGGGATTTAAAAACATAAAAACAATCGGATGGGATTATAAAGATCCGAATGATCGATCCTACATTAAACACTTTTACTCAGAGAGTAATAGGTTTAGTTTTCAAAATCCCGCAGAACAACCAGACTCTGACGAGATAATAAATTCGATTATACTATCAAATGACTTTAATAATCTATTCATAAAAAATGAAATAAACTTAAGTTGCTATGACTCAGAGCAGTGTTATATTCATCAAAACGTTAACAGGTTTAGATTATGAAACAAGATGTAGTTGCTATGAGCATTAGTGATTTTAATATTAATTTTGATCTCGCAAGAGATCTATCCCTTAAGGAGTGAGAGTGAAAATATTTGCCCTGCAAACTGCACGTGCCGGAAGTAAGTCAGTTCCAAATAAGAATATTAAAATTATTGATAAAAAACCACTCTTTTATCACAATGTTTCAGAATGTGAAAAAAATCAATTAATAAAGAAAATTTTTATTTCAACAGATTGTGATTATATTAAAAACTACAATATGTCTAGTAAGGTTCAAATAATAGATCGACCTAAAAACTTATGTCTTGATTATTCAAGCCATAAGGAAGTCATGAAACACGCTATTTTAGAAATAGAAAAACAAACTAAAAATAAAGTAGACTTAATTTTGGTACTATTAGGAAATTCTTGTGGAATGAAATCAGAAGATATATCTAATGCATACAAAATCATTAAAGAAAACCCAAGTATTGATAGCGTAGAAAGTGTTTCTAAATTTAATATGTTTAACCCATTTAGGGCAATGAAGATAATCGATAACAAAGTTGAAACTTTTTTAGATGAAAAAGAAATTCTAGAAAATAAAAGAAGTAACCTAATAAACGACAAAGGAAGCGCCGGTGATATATATTTTTTTAATGGATCTTTTTGGTTAACTAGAAGAAGAAATATATTCTCAAAAACAGGTAAACTCCCATATCAGTGGCTAGGAGAAAACGTTTATCCATATATTCAGGAAACGTGTATGGAAATTGATGACACATGGCAGCTAGAATTTTTAAAAAGCAAATTTGCCAATAAGGAGTAAAAAATGAATATTATATTTTTAAAAGGATCTTTTGAAGACGAAGGGCTAAGAGATTTTGAAGTGCAAATTTTATCCTCTATTTCAAAAGAAAGAAACATTCCTCTAGCCTTTAAGATTGGAGGATGTGAAGCAAAATCAGATATTGAGAAGTCAATCAATTATGGAGCAAAGTGTATAGTTGCTCCAATGATCGAAAGTAACTTTGCTGCTAAAAAGTTTATCCATGCCACTAATACTTGGAGCAACTATTATGATGAAAGAAATATAAATATCGAAACAATAACAGCAGTCAAAAATTTAGAAGAAATTCTGCGTGACAACCATGAAAAAATCAATGGTATTGTTGTAGGTAGGACAGACTTGGCTCTTTCAATGGGTCTGTCGAAATCTGTGGTAGATTCAGAAATTGTAATGGAACAAGTAGAGAAGGCACTTACTGTGGCTAAGAAATACAATCTTATCACTACTATGGGCGGATCTGTTAATACCAATAGTGTTGCATGGGTATCTAAGATGCACCAAAAAGGATTGTTGGATAGGTTTGAAACAAGAAAGGTTATAATGGAGGCGTGTTCGGATGAGAAAAAGATGCCATCAGTACTTGAAGAAGCCTTTAAAATTGAGACAACTTTTTTGGATAGAACTTTAGTTAACTATAATTTCGCCAGCAAAGCAGTGTCAGATAGAACAAGAGCGATCAAAGAGAGAGGCACGCCTTGAGTTATCAAAACAAATTTACATCTGATGAGGCTAACGTCATAGCAATAGATTTTGACGGAGTGATTCATAACCATCACTTGGGGTATCATGACGGAACTATTTATGGAGATCCGATTGAAGGCTCTCTAGAATCTATTGAAGCGCTTTTCCACAAAGGGTATGACATAGTACTGTATAGTTGCAAATGCCACCCTGAGCGCCCACTGGTGGACTCTAAGACAGGTATTCAATTGATATATCAATGGCTCGAAGAAAGAGGAGTTAAGAAGTTCGTTAAGGATGTGGTATGGGGAAAGCCTCATGCCCTTATCTATATTGATGATAAGGGATATCGTTTTGAAAACTGGAATTCCACAATATGTTTCTTAAATGAGGAATTTTTTAAAAAAGGAGAAAATAATACCAAAGTTAAATATACCAATTAAATCACTAGAAAGTCTGCCGACTAGCGGCGATTATGAAGTAGCGGTTCTAGCTTGGAACTTTTATGATGAAATAATATTAAGAATCAACCAAAAAGACAGAAACACAACAAACAATAGAGGACATAAGATGAGCACGAACACACAAAAACTATCCAATCAAGCCCTAGGGGCTATTATGATGGCACTACAGGAGTCTCTTCTGAATCAGTTAGATATCGTTCCAATCCTAAAGGGGTTTGAACTAGCGAACTCAAAAGAGGGACTAGTCGTAACTAATCCACCAACTGTAAGGTACGGAGAGGATTCACAAATCTCTACAGATGATTTAAAAAACATGGTAGAATAATGCCAAGGTATCGATTTAAATGCTTAGATTGTCAAGAGATAAGTACCTTTCGCCTTTTAATAGGGCAAGAGCCCGATACCTGCCCAAACTGTGGAGAACAAAGCACGCTACGGAGAGATTTTTCATCCCTTTTTAACATTTCAAATAAAGGATCAACTGGCGGGAATAACGAACCAGTAGGATCTTTGACTAAGGAATATATTGAAGAGAACCGTAAGATCTTAGAACAAGAGAAACAAATAGCTGCAAAGGATGAATATGAGCCGTCTTGAAATAATACTAATAGCCTTACTGATTCTATCATCGGCGTTTAACATCATTGTGTTCGTCTACGCTAGAAGGGCGATTAGTGTTCTTATGACGGCATCCGAAGAACTTGGAGATCTGCAACAGATGATTAACACGTTCTCATCCCATCTCACCAGCATATACGAAATGGATATGTTTTATGGGGATGAGACTTTGCGTGGACTTATGGAGCATGCCAACTCCTTTGTTGATCAGATGGAAACATTTAACTATGTTTACCAGCTTAGTGAAGAAGCCCCAGCAGCGGATCTAGAAGTAGAAGAAGAAACTGAGATAGAGGAGCAAGCATAAATGTCTACCACCACAGTAAGTGATCCAAAAACAACAACAAAGAAAAGAAGACGTAGAACTGCTAGCAAGAAGAATCACTACTTCACGCAAGATCACGAAGACGCAATAGTTGCATATACTAAGACAACTTGTAACCGACAAAGAACAAAATTATATGTAAATTGGATTGGTCCAGCATTTAACGAGATGGTCGACAAGATAGTATTTACATATAAGTTCACAAACTTACCAAACATTGATTATCTTAGAGATGAGTGCAAAGTTTGGTTGATGACGATACTTGACAAATATGATCCTAGCAAGGGGCACAAAGCATTCTCATACTTCTCGGTAATAACTAAGAACTGGTTTATCCATAAGGTCAAAAGACAACAGAAAAGAAACAAGAGAGAAGTTGACTTTGACAATGTATCAAAAACTTATGAAGAAGAGTATCTGTCGACAACAGAATCATATGAGTCGGATAGAGAGGAGAATGAGTTTTGGAAATGCTTTTATGATGAAATGAAGTCTTGGGATTCGAGTCAGATGAAGGACAATGATCTAAGGGTATACAAGGCGGTCTTAATCTTATTTGAATCACAGGACGATATAGAGATCTTCAATAAGAAGGCGATATATCTTTATCTGAGAGAGATAACAAACCTAAACACAAAGCAGATAGTAAATTCACTAAAGAAGTTTAGAAAAAAGTATTCTAGCTTTAGAGACGAATGGGAAGCAGGAAAGATATGAGCAAGAAAAAAGATCTAGACAGTCTGCTTGAAGAAGCGCTCGAAAATATACGTGACGACCGAAAGATATCTAGAGAGTTTCTCAACGAAGTCGCCAATCAAATAGCTAAAGATCCAGATCACAATAAGTACTTAAGCCCAGTCGCAGCGAAACACATAGAAACTCTTCAGCGCTCAAATGAGCAACTAGTGAAGATTATAGCGATTACACAAAAAAATCAACCTAAGAATGCTTCTTTATCGGATGACGAGAAAGATGAATTGTTTGATATGCTACAAGAACAGGATTCATCTTAACAGCAACATAAACTTTTGGTCGAGATATATAGTGATATAAGGAATCCACCAAATTATGAGTATATCAAACCCAACAGAGGGACCACAACTATTAGCGAAGGCGATTAGAGATGCCCATACTGTTGACACTATAGGGGACTTAGTAACTTTCACAGTTAAAGTTATTTCTCCACCAATCTTTCGCTCAGCCGCTGAAGTCGCTGAAATAACAGGTGTGCCCACGACCACAGCCGGTCAAGAGGTTGCTACTGAGGTGGAGCCTGAAAAAATACAGCAGTTTCAAGGACGAATCGAATCAGAATTTTTTATGAGTCCGCATCTGCCAATACCGGATCCATGTAACTTGTCGTATGCAGATTCTAATAATGCTCAACTTGCATTTGCCTACGCAGCGCTGCACACTACCTGCTTTACTCCACTTGGATGGAGCGATGGGCATTTAAAGGTTGGAGACAGGTGCAGAGTCACGATGAGAAAGGGTGACTTCAAGATGGATCTACAATACGCTACTGTAGATTCTTTGCAAAGCTCTTATTTGACTGTTCAAAGCGAAGCTAGCAAAAATGAATGTAGCACATTAGCTAGCTTATTTGGGGATTTTTCTGGAACACTGGGAGAGTTCGAGGTTGGAGATACCAGGGTGTCCAGCAGGGTAAGATTCGGTCCATCAGATAATGACATGGACTCCGCCGAAGAAGCCAGAAAAAGAGAGTTTGCTTGGAATTATTTAAAACAGTTTTTGCCAAATGGAGCCGTTTTAACAAGTGCAGTAAGAACCCAAAAGGATCAAAACAGAATAATTAAGAATTTTGCAAATGATTACGCAAAGCAATACAATTATGAGGGACCACTGAATCCACAAACCGAATCTGATTATGACAAACTGCATAAATTTATCAAAACAAAAAAACCAGATGGACCAGGGCTCATTGTAGGACGCAATGTTGGCAAGGGTCACGGCGCAAAAGAGGGAATCAATGCCTTCGATATATCCGGTGCGGACCTAAATAATATTTGGGCTGCTGTTGAAGATGCAAATGCTCAGTCGGAAATACATAAGAGTCGCGGTGAACCATATGTAATATTTCAGGGACTGAATAAAGGAGGCTCAATTATAGAAAGAAATAATAATGCAGTACATGTTCAATATGATTTAAAAAATGTGGATCCTGGTGATTTCGGCGAAAGATTCGCGCAGTCAGATCTATTCCCATCACTGTCGACCAGTGAGCAAAGTAGCGAGCCAATAGAAGAGTATCCAGAATCTATTTGAGAACTATTTATCATTTAGAATAGGAAAACATAATGGCGAAATATACCGGCTTAGATAAAGAGTTCCTAAAGAACCTAAAAAAGAGCCCCAGCGGTCAAAACAACCAGAGCCTCCAAGCAGACATCGATGCGAGAGATTCAGAAGGGCTTAAGAGAAAGCTTCGCAGTGCTATGGGAACTCTGCCGCCAAATAGTGGTCTAGCTCAAACTGAACCAATGCAGCCAAGGATCAACTTTGTTGCTGGTCCGGCTGAGAAAAGTATATCTTCGAATGATGGTAATGCCGCAATAGTATTGGGATATGATAGACCAGGAACCCTTGCATCAGGCATGGGTGGCAAAGGGGTAGCAGGATCAAACACTATTGATATTGTAGTCGGGCGAATGTCTTGTAAGAAAGACTCTCTATCGAAAGGACTATTGAAGGCAGTTAATCCGTCTTTTGTTTGTGACGCAGCTAGAATATATGTGAGTCAGTTAACTGAAATCGATTTAAACTTCGGTCTATCTCCGGGTATATTGGGTTCTGCCGCTGGAGATGGTCAAAAACTTAAGCCAGGATCCGCCATCGGACTTAAAGCTGATGGTGTCAGAATCATAGGCAGAGAGGGAGTAAAAATCGTAACCGGTCGCACATATGCATTTAAAAATACTGGAGTCAAGGGGGACGTTACGTCCAGAGGAACACCCATTACACAACCTGCTCCTCCTATTGAACTTATCGCAGGAAACAATACTGATGACAGATATGTTTTCGGAGGATTGTATAATCCGAAAGAAAAAGTTAATAATCTTCAAGGAGTTGCAAGAGGTGAATTCACTGCCGACGCTCTTAGAGAAGTAGCCAAACTCCTTGATTTACTCACCGGCGCAGTCGATCGACTGGCATTGATTCAGACTGCAATGAACTCAGTAGTTGGAGTGACAGGTCTTGAGCCGTGGCGAGCAGGGGCAGCCGGCACGACAGTCGCCTCGACAATGGCTTGGATCGAGAGTGCTTTATGGCAGTTGAGGATCCAAAACAATCTATACAATATCAACTATACTTCACCAGTTGGATACAAATATGTGGCGAGCAGAAATGTTTACTCAACCTAGCGGGGAGATGACCTAATGGCAGATTCTAAATATTTAAAATATCAAGATAAAAATCAAGACGGATTAATAGACGTTTGTGATGATGTCGAGACTATTCCGACAAAAAACTGTCCATCCTGTAAGCGTAACCCAAATGCAATTACTCCAAAGTGGAAAACAAAGACAGTTGAAGATCCGTGGTTTAATGAAAAATACTGTTCATTCCAGTGTACCGTAGTAACGTCAGAGCAGTCCTTAATTCCTACAGAGGGTGCAACAGAAGAAGAGTCGAAAGAGTTCCTAAATAGCTTATTTGCAGACAATGCCCCGGCAGCTGTCGAGTCACTGCTCGACAAATTTAATAAGATAGAGACCGCTGAAGTTATACAGAAGCTCACTGAATCGATCGATTATACAAAATACGATCTCAGCGCTCGACCGTTTTCTACTGTCAAACTTTTATATACAATCCCATATGACTTATTTGCTCCAATCGAAGAGCGTCCTGGCACCGATGAAGAGGAAGAAGCAACTGACACTGGTGATGTGGTTGTTGAATACCAAGCCGAGCAAATAAACGATAAACTACTGACAATGAGAAAAGCAATGCATATGTTTTCTCGTTACTACAGGGTTTATAATGCGATTGAAAACGGGGTATTTAAGTTTGTAGACTCCGGAAAGGTTTTCACTAAAAATCAGTTTGATAGGTATGGAGACCCCGGATTTTTTGTCGGCAATTCAAGAATGAAAGATATATTATCCGATTTGGACAGTTGGATGAATGATCGGGGGATGAATATCTTTGGAACTGGTTCACCCAGTTTTTCTAGAGATCGAGCCAAAAGAATAGAGTTCACGGTTAGTTCCGAGTTTAAGCTTAAAAAGATAAAAGTGTGGACAGTTGGTTGCGGTGATAAGCCGAGAGTGTTCGGCGAGAGGAGATTAAATTCTCTTAAGTCTAAGGAATCGTGGAAAGATTCAACCGCTGTCGCTTATTTTATGAGATTAGACGATATCGTCAATTTCCTATCAGCCAGAGTGGAAAGACCCTGGACCGAGTTTATAGAGGAGTACACATACCCCCAAGTTACAGCCGTTTTTGATTACCCAATGGACGAGGAGCCTTCTAATATTCCTGGCGCAACTGCCTCCGCAATAAGCTGCGTAGCTGACGCACTAGCAGAAGAAGGAAAGCAACTCGGTCAAGATGTGGTAGATAGTATCTTCAGCGTTGGAGATGCAGTCGCCTACCAGTTTCATAGGAATATCTGCTATAAAGATAGAGAGCAGCTTATAGACGATAAAACAAATCTAGGGCTAATCTATAAGAACAACCCAACCGGAAGAAATCCAGATAGACAGTCCCTGGATTTTGGAAAGATAATAGACCCGAGAGACAACAAAAAAACAACCACTATTGGGGCTCTAGCTGCTGATCAAGCGTTTAGGGAGATGGAAGATACTGATCAAATATTCGTCCAAATGTGTGCCAGCATGCTACAAGGAGCAGTGCCAGTTACATCTTCGGATGAGTTCTTCAGAGACTTTTACAAATTTGGACTCCAGAAGATAAAAGTCTGTGGTCTTCTCGATATGATGCTTGATTCGATCCAGTGCTTATTCAAGGGTATGTCTTTAGAGGACGCTCTCTCAAGCTCTCTTCGAGCTGCCCTGCGCGCCATGTCAATTGAAAACTTTGGAAAATTGTTTGTTGGACTGCCGCCAAGAAAACAATCAGAATTAGACGCCCTTGTTAAGAGAAAACTAGAGAACAACGATTTGATTGTGAGTGGCACCGGAGCACAGAAACTTTCTGATGCTGTATCCTCTGGGTCAGAATCATATGATAACGACGACATCCCATTGATCGGAGAAGTTGTAATTGTATATCCGTGGGAGGATAGAGAGGTACTTGAATCCGACGATTCATTCGACAGAAACAATAGGACCCTGGCTCAACAGTATGATGTTGGAATAAACTCTGGCAATCGATTGAATCCAGATAAAATAATGGAAGCATACACCTTAGCAATGATTGAGGTATATGCGGACGACCCTCTACAGCTTGTCGATTTGATGAACAAATTCCCAGGCGCAGAAATCATAGCCAACATCATTGCTATTGTAGATTGTCCGAGTGCGCCACTCTTTGATCCAAGCGTTGTGGATTTTATTAAGAGCATTGAGATGCCTTTTTGTCGAAACATTAATGAGATAACATTACCAAGAATGGAAAACCCATTTGCATGGAAGCCAGAAGTAACAGATTGGCCAAGACAGTTGTTTGCTGCGCTAGTAGCAGCAATCTATGCAGCGCTCATACAAGTGATCAAAGCACTTTTAACAAAAGTATGCGAAGTCATTGGGGATGCTATCTGCAAAGCGATTGAATCAAGAGGTGATATGGCATCATCACTTCCAGCTATAGTAACAGGGAGGTCAACATTTTCAGATGTGATAAGAGAGTCTATTTGTGGACCAGATGCGAATGAAGCACAAGTCGATGCAACAATAGCAGAAATGTTTGAAAAGCTTGGTGTTGGAGGGGCTGCATTATCTGATTCGGAATCTGTGAAGAGTTTTACAAATGATATATCAAATGCAGTTACCAGAAGAGAAATGCTAGAAGCGTTCAGCGGAACTGCTAGCAACGACTTTCTTGATGTTACTCACACAATATTAGTTAATCAATATCCTCAATTTGCTGAAGGTCTCGGTTCAAAGCAATCCCTATCAGATTTCTTTGAAAACTGCGGAAACTTATTTCCTGTTTCAGTCCGAGGCGCTATTCGTGATTTGCTTAATGCCCTTCCCGCAGTTGATGATATGCCGGCAAATCCATCTTTATGTGCAAACCCAGAAGACCTTGATAACTTTAAAGATAGAAGATGTACCCTACTGTCTGGTCGAGCCACTCCCGAGCAGTGCGATCAAATGTTTAAAGAAATGCAAGATGAGATGATCGAAGATTTGGATCAATTAAACAACGTCCTGCAAGGTGGCATACCAGCAATGCTGGAGGATGCCCTCCCTCCACTAGTCTCGACCCCCGGCTGTGATGATGGGTTAATACCATTTGAATCGGAGGATTCAGTTAGCACAGCATCTCAGACATTAGCTCAGAGTATGGAACAGTTAAAGATAGATTTCTCCACAGATATGATTGGTAATGGACCCGGTAAATCCAATTGGGGCTTAATGAATCTGATTTTATCTGATACAAGCGGAGCACCCCTGACTGCACATATGAGGAATGAGTTCCTTCGACCAGATTATGTTGATTTGGTCTCAAATGTGGATGCCCCCGACAATTTGATTGAAGCCATCTTTATGAACCCAAGACCAACTGAAGCCCAGAAAGGTCAGTTTCCAGGTTATGTTGCGGAATGGCTCCAATCTCAAATGTCAGATCTAGCCCCGGAATTTTCGTCCAACAACGAATGGAGCCCAAAGAAGATATATAAGAAGAGTTTCAGAGAGCTTGGTGTTGATCCATACTGGGGAGGGTTAAATCTCCTCTCCCTACCTGATTTTGGTTACAATGTAAAAGTTCTACCAAATATGGAAGAGCAAGAGGTAAGGATCATAAGGAAGGGTCGCAAAAAGAAAGCAGATATATCTCTATTCTTTGAAGATAACAGTCAAGGTAGAAAGTCACTAGGAGAGACGGAAGAATATGAATACGGATTTAAAGTAAACTTTTTCCTATCAGATCTTGAGACAAGAAAGGACAGTTCAGATAACAGCGTTGTTGTTAACCAACCAACAGACAATGTTAGAATTTCGATTGTAGACTATTACAGGTTTGCTCCATTGTTAGACCAAAATTATAAAGGGATGAGTAAGGACCAGAGAGCTAAAGCTAAAGAAGAATTCAAGAAAAGACTAAAAGAAGGGGTATCGCTAGTCAAGGATCGAAGGTTTGAATTTTCATCTGTTGACGACACTCTATCAGATATCCAAATTGAAAACTATCCAGAGTTCTTTCAAACACAGAAAGCTGCACAAGAATACCTACCTCAGATCATTATGTTATCTGAGATGATATCACTATCGCCGGCGGAAATAAAACCATCATATGACTCTATTATGAGTAATATTTTCTCCTCCTTAATAGAAGAAGTTGCTGGAACTACTGATGATTTTGGTGGACCTGCGAAAGCAGCATGGCAGTTCGGGGCTCAACTTGATGATTTGAACTCTGATGACTTGGATTATGTTGTAAGGTCTGGAGATACCTTATCACCAGCAGGCACTGAATACGGCGAAGCCGAAGTAACTGATTATGATTCCGATGGAAATCCTGACGGCACCCGAGATATTGAGAATGACGATATGCTTATGGGAATAAGCAGAATGCAATACGAAGAGACTCAGGGCAGTGGAAGAAAAAATAGAGTTTTCTATCTTGATCCGATGACATATGGTGGAAACTATATAAATCCTCCAATATATATTAAACCTCTTGAAAACAAAGCTTGGCTAGGTTTCGTAGATGTTATGTTCCCAGAAATCAGCCCGTGCAAGCCTTCTCGGACTGACATCGTAGATTTCGAAGACCTTAGCGAGGAGGTCTCAAAATCATATGAAAGTATGCCAGAAGACCAGAGACTTAAATCAGATCCAGACTGTATAGTTGAGAAGCCGTACAATAGAGTATTAGAAAGATATTCAAAAGCAGGAATCCAGGGATTAATAAAAGCAGCTTGTCGAGTTTATTCTAGCACACACTTTGTCAAGTCGCTGGCGACATTCACTACTTTTGCACCAAAGTTCACAGAAACATATAGTTCTATATATGCAGCATACGTGGTTGAAAATATGGAAGCATCTATGAAGGACTCTCAAGGAGCTGCATGGGAGATAAGCACATTTAAGGACGAAGAGTTCTGGTATGCTTTCCTAGAGCAGTCTGTCCAAACATATGCTAGGCTTGTGGACGATGGAACAATCATCGACCCGCCAGATTCTGTATTACAAGCACTATTTAGATTGAATGATGCTCAAGACGAATATAGATTTCCATATAGAGAAAACTTAAAAGCAGCTAAAGAGACAGGAGCAGCCGGAACATTTCGAACACTGAAAAGCTGGAGATACGAAAAGAACCTAGACGCAGTTAGGGCAACAGAGGAAGACGCAAAGCTTGTTTTGAAAGAGATGGTAATCACAGAATTAAACTATATGGGAGAACGCTTTGTAGAAAATCTAGGCGAGGTCGGTATGGCTCCAAAGTTTACAGATATGGATTATTACCTTATGAGCGAACTGTCAACCGGTGGAGGAAGCCTTGACTTGGACAAAGAAATAGTTGAAACAGCGACTTCTTTGCCTGATTCTGGAGAGGAATTATACACCAACGGAGCAGAACTTAGCACAAGTGACGGCATACCTTACATCGGGTATTATCACGTGCATACTGACCAAGACGGTAATGTCATTTATATGGAAGGAGAGTACCATTCAGACACATTGCATAATGAATTAAACGTATACGCAGACAAGATAACAGTACCGATAGGAGATGTGGCAGCCTTGGGCTCAGTTAGTACATCAACTAAGCCATTTATGATAGAGAAGTATATTAGTGTTAACGGAGTTCGTTATGCTCCCGACGAAGCTGTTGAAATTATAAAAGCGAACGATCCCGATCTTAACATATCTGATGTGTACCCTGGAGACATCGAGTTGGTTTATGCTGATGAGGTAAAAAAGAACTTGTATGGAGAAGCAGCACCGATCAAAACAATCAACAGGTACGAATATACAGATCCAGACTCAGCGCCAGTTATTGGAAGCGGATATCCGGAAGGCTCTTCAGATACAAGAGTGGTTGGAATAAAGGGAAACTTGGGAGTGAGATATGGTCTTAAGTTCTCGGTTATTGTTGACGGAATACCTAGAGAGGTAACATCTGCAGAAGTCGATGCATTAGATCTTAAGACTTCACAAATGCCATCTCTAGAAGGAAACACAAAACTTCTCTACTGCCTACTTAAGAACCTAAAAGATGATGAGAAATTTGGGTTAATCGCAAGATATATTTTCCCACTACCAAAGGTAACAGCCACTGTCGCAATATATAATGATATGGGATTTTTGCCATCGATTGGACAACTTACCACTGACGAGGGAGCCAATCAATCTGGTGTCGATGATATATCTGACAAACCAGGAGCTAGGGTCATTATAGACGATGACACCGGCGAAGTTGTCTCGTATGAGGCAACCCCTGGCTGGCAGCATATTGATGATCGTCCAAGATTTACACCATTTACAAGAATGTGGGATGAGTGGGATCAAGTCTTGTTAAGAAATTCAAAGAGTAGAATAAAGAAGAGCTTTAAAACACTGTACAACTTGAGAGACTTTAAGCCAGGAAACGATGATAGTGCGACCGGAGCAGCAAGGACTGTGGTAAACAATCTCAAGTCAGCAATGAAAGAACGTCCAGCTGTCGGACTGCTGCCATGGTGGAAACGATCGAAGCTTAGAAGCAACCCGTTTGACTCTAAGGGTAAATTATGTGAAAAAAAGTAACCAAGTGATATTTACTAGGAGGAATTTGCTGTGTCATCAATCGGAGTAGCGTTACCAATAGAGAAGGATAGTGTCGACGGGTTCGCAATGCTTAAGGGTATTCGCGACACCGTGAAGCAGAATTTAAAGATGCTGGTTTTAACAAATCCCGGCGAGAGAGTTATGGAACCCGAGTTTGGAGTTGGTATAAAACGTTATTTATTCCAAAACTTCTCAGAAAATATCCAGTCAGACATAAAGCAAAGAGTAACCAGACAAGTGGCGATATATATGCCGGCTGTTCGAATAGATTCAGTAAACTTTCTTGGAAGCAACCCGGACACCAACTCACTATCAATGTCGATAATATACTCTATACCAGATATTGGGGTAAAAGATTTGTTAGAATTTACTATTTAGCTTTTGAGGCATATACATGTCAGACGACCAAAAAAATAACTTACCGATAAAATACACAAGTCGAGAGTTCTCCTCAATCAGAGAAGATCTGCTTGAACTAGTTGAACGCTTCTATCCAGAAAACTTTCAAGACTTTAGTGAAGCCTCGTTCGGAGCTATGATGTTGGATGCAACTGCTTATGTCGCAGATCAGATGGCTTTATATATTGACTTCAATGTTAACGAGTCCTTTCTTGATACATCCTTTCAACTAGAAAATGTGCTCAGGCACGGTCGAGTGCTAGGATATAAAGATCCAGGTAGACCATCGACTACAGGCATAGCTTCGATGTTTGTGTTGGTGCCGGCATCTTCAACGGGTATGGGTCCGGATTCTAAGTACATCCCGATAGCATCAAGGGGAACCTCTTTCACTACCAATACTGGGCTGGCGTTTATCTTAACTGATAATATCGATTTCAATGATCCGTCCAACGAGGTGGTGGTCGCTAGAGTAGACAACACTACTGGCGCGCCAACCCACTATGCAATCAAAGCAAATGGGAATGTTATATCTGGTCGCTTTGGGCAGAAAGAGATTACTATTGGTGCATACGAGAGGTTTAAAAAAGTCTCACTGAGTGCCGCCAACTTATCCGAAATAATCTCTGTGTTTGATCAGGAGGGCAACGAATATTTTGAAGTCGAATACTTGTCACAAGATATGGTATTCAAAGAAATACCAAACGTAAACTTCAAAAACGATAATGTGCCCTCTATTATAAAGCCTCTTTTGGTTTCTAGAAAGTTTGTTGTTGAGAGAACTCGCAACGGTGTTATGCTTCAGTTTGGCAGCGGAGACCCCGCTGAGTCTAATGTAGTGGCGCAACCACAATCAGTAGCAATGAACGCATTTGGTAAAAGCTATACTAGCGATACTTCATTCGATCCAACAAGGTTAAGCAAAAACAATAATTTTGGTATCGTGCCAGTCAATACAACACTGACTGTATTATATCGCTCAACAAACCCGAGTAACTCCAACGTCGCAGTTGGGAATTTAAATAAAGTCACCAATGCAAGACTAAGGTTCAACGATGAAAGCACTCTAAGCCCCACTTCAGTGACACAGATTATTAATTCTTTTGAAGTTTCTAACGAAACCCCGATTGTGGGAGATGTATCAAACCCATCGACAACGGAAGTCAAGAGAAGGATCTATGATACATTCCCAACACAGAACAGGGCTGTAACTCAGTCGGACTATGAAAGCATTGCCTACCGCATGTCTCCTAAGTATGGATCAGTAAAAAGAGTCAGCGTACAGAAGGACCCAGACTCCCTAAAAAGAAACCTAAACATGTACGTTATTTCTGAAGATTCTTTTAAGAAACTAACCAAATCGAACAATACAATCAAAAATAATTTAAAAACTTGGTTAAATGATTATAGAATGATTAACGATACGATCGATATCTTAGATGCTCATGTGATAAACATTGGTATTGATGTGATGGTTAAGCCAGTTTCTGGTGTATCGAGAGCAGATGCTCTTGATGATTCTCTTAGAATTATCAAAAGTATGTTTGAGGAAGGGTTTTTCATCGGAGAGCACATGTACATAAGTGACATTTACTCAAAACTTAAAGAGTCTCAATCGATCTTAGATGTGATCACAGTGAAGATAAACTCAAAAACAGGCGGAGAATATTCGAATATCAAGTTTGATATCAACTCGAATACATCTCCCGATGGCACTTACCTGATTTGCCCAAAGAATGCAATATTCGAAATTAAATACCCAGATGTAGATGTACGAGGAAAGGTTAGATAATGCTTAAGAGATATACTGCTTCCGCTGATACTACAATAGTCAATGCCTATCAGCCAAACTTGACTACACGTGGAACTGGCTCAAATGCTGGCTTAGCTGACGTTTTAGAGACATTCTCTATATACGGACGCCAACAGGCTAGCAGCTCAACTTACCAAGGATCTCAAGAGTTATCTAGAATCTTGATTAAATTCCCCACTGAGGGGATCTCTGCAGATCGTCTCGCCGGCACTGTCCCTGCTAGCGGGAGTGTGAAGTTTTATCTGAAATTACACAATGCAGAACAGAGCAAGACTGTCCCACGTGATTTTAAGCTTGTAGTTCATCCTGTCTCTCGTTCTTGGCAAGAGGGAGTAGGTCTTGATCTTGAGGGCTACGCAGATCTAACAAAAGGGAATCCAGGGGCGAATTGGATGTCTGCATCCAACTCTTCTGCTTGGACAAAAGTTGGAGGGGATTATATAACAAACACAGCATCGATAAATCAAATACAAACGTTCGAGACAGGACTGGAGGACTTAGAAGTTGATATATCAGAATTGGTCGAGAGGTGGCTGGCTAGTACGGTTGATAACTACGGTGTCGGTATATACCTCTCCTCTAGTTATGAAGCTTACTATTCTGGATCTGGTGGTACTGATGATGGTAGCATATTAAATAATCTTGATGGTGCCACAAAATCATATTATACAAAGCGTTTTTTCGCACGTGGAACGCAATATTACTTTAAAAAGCCGGTTATCGAAGCAAGGTGGGATTCAACCACGCAAGATGATAGAGGAGATTTCTATTACAGTAGCTCCCTTGCACCAGCAGCAGATAACTTAAATACAATATATCTGTACAATATCATTAACGGAGCCCTGACGAACATTCCAAGTATCGGAACAGGGGAGATTTTAGTTAGCCTGTATTCTGGATCCGCAGACAACTCTGCTCCATCTGGTTCTAAATTAACGTTATACGATGGAAATACAAATATAACAGGAGGCTGGGTATCTACCGGTTTATACTCTTGCTCTGTGGGCATCAATTCCTCATCGACCACTACACTCTACGATGTATGGCACTCCGGAGCCACAGAATTCCATACAGGGACAATCGTGCCAGAAGTACGTTCGGCAAACTTCTCTACATCTGAGAAGACATATTATTTGAATATAACAAACTTACAGAATGCATACAGAAATGACCAACTAACGAGAGTTAATCTGTTCGTTCGAAATAAGTTCTGGCAACCAACGATCTATACAGTCGCAAACAATACCGTTGAAACAACAACGATTCACAGTGCTTCTTACCGAGTTATCCGGTCTCTGGATAATCTGGAAGTAATACCGTATGGTACTGGTTCTGATTTGCACACTTTACTTTCATACGATTCTAAAGGGAATTATTTTGATTTCGATATGAACTTGTTAGAATCTGGATATGAATATAAATTCAAATTTGCTTTCTATGATCCGATAACCAACTCATGGAAAGAGCAAAACGAAGATTTCAAATTTAGAGTAGAGAGTTGAGATAAATAAATATGAGCATTAAAAAACTATTTTCACAACACCGAACAGACTCTCGCGACTATTCTGATTACGCTGATGATAAGACGACTTTCGATTCAGTTGAGTCATCCAGAAATGCAAGTGAAATCTCCATAGAGAAGAATACCTTTGTCCCACAAGTAGATTATTCTCAACCGCACAAGTTTGCCAAATTTGGATCAGCAGAACTTTACTACAGCGGTGCGATGACGCATATCATCGATTACTACCCATATGACGGGTCTGATGCAGAAAAGAATAAATTCTATAATGGCTTGATGCCAGTTGAGAGATATATCTTTGATAAGAAATATCCTCGATTTAACGGCTATGGTATCTTAAGCGCTACTGGCTGGGGAACCGGCACAGTAACTGCAGATGGTTATGGTCAACCTAACACGAAAGAGTATATCATATTCAAAGGTGGACCTCACGGAACGTCTGGATCTCTATCTTCAATAGTCAACAATCCATATAACAACAAGTACCAAAACGCCAACATATACGATACCTCGTTATACACAACTGCGGGTCTTCCTTCAGATTACGGACAAGGTACCAGAGAATCAAACCTGAGAACCAATTTTGACACCGGAGTCACAGTTGAGTTTTGGCTTAAAAAAGATGCGTTCAATAATTCGCTAAGCGAGAAAGAAGTAGTCTTTGACCTATGGAACAGCGGATCTTCTGGTTCTGCTGGATACGGTAGGCTAACTCTCGCACTAACAGGGGCGGCTTCCGGCAGTCCATTTATAATCACAGCGCAATCTGGAACAGTCTCTGCTTCTGTTTCTAACAGCAGCATCGGAGATTCACTAACAACAGGATCCTTGTCCGCTTGGCATCACTATGCATTTAGATTTTACAATACAGGAAGCAATCTTGTTGCAAAGTTATATGTAGATGGAAATCTAAACGACACAAACACATATGCTTCCAACACACTCGGAGACATTACATCCGGTAGTATGCTAGCAACAATTGGCGCGCTTGTTGGACCCCCTTCTGGCAGTACTGCGATCAGAGGAGACGGAAAACTATCTGGCTCTATTGATGATTTTAGATTTTGGAAAGCCAGCCGCAACTCAGAACAGATATCAGTAAATTACTTTGATAATGTTGGCGGAGGTTCGAACACTGATATCTCAAATACGACTTTGGGGGTTTATTACAAATTCAATGAAGGTATAACTACAGACAGCACAATTGATAGCACGGTGCTAGATTACTCTGGCAGAATATCCAATGGTGTTTGGGTTGGGTATGGAGAATCCTCAAGAAATACAGGATCCGCTATAGTCCTTGCCGGCGCTGCTACAAAAGAATATAAAGAGCCAGTGGTGCGAGCCGCACACCCGGATTACATTACATTAAACTCTAATCTAATAACCTCTGGTTCAAATCACGACGTTAATAATAACTCATCATTCCTCAACTATGCTCCATCTTGGGTGTTAGATTTACACGATGAGACCGAGAATAAAAACTTAAAAATTATCTCTCACATGGTCGGAGCGTACATGGATAAAATGTACTTGCTTGCGGCACAGATTCCGACATTTAAGCAAGTAAACTACACGACTGCTTCTCATGCTCCTATTCCATTTGCATCACACTTGCCAACGTCACTAGGATTATATGTACCAGACTTATTTGTTGACGCAACAATACTAGAGAACCTATCCGACAGAACAAAGACAGAACATTTTGAATCAAAGCTAAATGATACAAAGAACTTAATATACCTCAATCTTTATAATAACCTAACAAACATTTACAAATCGAAAGGCACCGAGAAAGCCATTAGAAATGTGATGAGGTGCTTTAACTTAGACGACGAGTTGATAAGCATAAAGGTATATAACAACAACTCACGATACACAATCAAAGATAATCTTAAGCAAACTGTTGTAGAGAAAACTGCTATTAACTTTGACACTGCGGATAACAACAGTGCCATCGTATACCAGAGAAAGAACACTTTAAACTCAGACTCTTCTGGATTTATTTCTGGATCGCAGGGAGATGGTGCATATGGTCCGGAGGAGCACAACGGAGCAACTGCGGAAGTCGACATTATCTTTCCAAAGTATCTTAAGAACAAAACGACATTCGATAGAGACTTTATAACAAGTTCTATATTCGGAATACACACAGTCGATACAGGTTCAACAGCAACAAAAGATGGTACAGATACCACTTTCCTTGCTTCCGATCTCGCTAACTTCCAAGTGTTAGCTTTGAGGGACAAGCTGGGATCCAAGAATGTATATTTCAAATTAACGTCTTCGTATTCTCCGTATCCATTACCTGAGCTTACCAGTAGTACATTCTTTAATGTATATGACGATTCTAGGTGGAACCTATCAGTCAGAATTAAACCAAAAGACTTTCCGATTGCTGGAATGGTATCAAGTTCATTATCAAATACTTATGATGTTATATTCAGAGGCGTAAACACTGAACTGGGCGTTGTAAAAAATACATTCGAACTATCTAGCACAATCGTAAATGCATCGGGTTCTGGGCTACTTAGAGCGCCAAAGAGGCTATATGTTGGTGCTTCTCGCACCAACTTAACAGGTGCAGTCATCCACAAGACCGATATCGAAGTATTGAACGCTCGATATTGGACGAGATTCATCAATACCGCTTCGCTCGATTTACACTCTTTCGGGAAAGAAAACTCTGGAATTCAAGATTCCTATATGAATATTTCCCCAATTGATGTTGTTGGTGCTACTGGAGACCTAACAAACAAGCAGACTTTAGCCCTTAACTGGACATTCAACAATGTAACCTCGTCGACTAACGCCGGCACATTTACTGTTCAAGATTATAGCTCTGGTTCTTCGGAAATGAGAAGCAACTATGGTTGGCTAGGCACAATTGCTGGATTCCAACATTCTGGGTATGGATACTCGTTTGCCACATCATCGACTTCGGTGGTCGAACAGCGTCGTATTAACTCTTTTAGGTTTATAGATCCAGAGCAATCTGTCGCCTCTGATATGATTAGTATCTTAACCGAGGATGATGAGGTATTCGGAGTAGAAAAGATCTTGCCAAGTTACACATACTCTATAGAAAAGAATATGTATGATGCGATCTCTTCTGAGATGATCAACTTCTTTGCCGGCGCTATTGACTTCAACCAGTTGGTGGGAGCGCCGGTCAACCGCTATCGAGACAGATATAAAGAGATCGAAAAGCTACGAGAAGCATTCTTCAAAAGAGTAACAACTGTTACAGACGTTGAGAAGTTTATTGGATACTACAAATGGTTTGACGATGCTCTAAGTACAATCATTAAGCAGCTGATGCCGGCATCCATCGATGGCATCGAAGATGTGAACAATGTTATTGAAAGTCACGTATTGGAGAGAAACAAATATCAAACCAAGTTCCCGACGCTAGAATCAAGAACACCAGAGCCTGCCGGCGCTGTATACGGACGCTCAGAGGCAAGTTACCCATACGCAGTAGGCTTCTCACCCCCTCCGCAGTCTCCAAGAGATACAAACGTTAACGAGGTGTATTGGAAGAACCGCGCAGAGAGATCCGCAGCCGAAATCAGTTCCGGTGACGCAATCATCGATGCACAACGTGAAACATTCAGAAAAGTTATTAACACAGTACCATTCTTAAGCAGTACTATTGAGCAGCTATCTGATGCTGGAACACCCTATGCTGATCCAAACTCCTACAAGCGCCGCCGTCTTGTTCGGAGCTACATCTACGATACTAAGCAAACTAAGATTATCAAGGGTGGTATAAACTTTACAGATAAGAAAAATATCCACTTTACTTTGAACTCTCTGCATCCCGCAGGAAAGATAAATACAGAAAGCGGCAAGATTGTCCCACAAAATGTTTTGCTCTCCTTTATGTCTGATTTGGTTCAGGATTTTAAGTCGAACGATCCAAGACCAGAAAACATTGTTGATAAGAGATACCTTAAGGTTCTGAGCGGCAAAGAATATGAAGAAGGTTTGGGGTATTCTAACCTCAAGTCCTCCATGGCTTTCCCTTTCAATATCATTAGTTCCTCAAACCTAGTCAATACCGGATATCAAAAAGAAGTATACGAGAGACTAACAGGAGCCCAGATACAGATTGTCAACTTGCACAATGATGTATATGGACCAGATATGGAGGTTCCGATGCAGGGACCTTTCACCGATTACGCAGTTGGTGGTCACCAATCTCGACACATTAGATTGTCAGATGGTACAGAAACTTGGTTCACCAGACCAGAAGCTTGGCGAATTATGCTTGGTACCTGTACTGACATCGCATCTGGAGCTATCGGAATGGTTGGTCCGGATTATCCCAATAACGATGATTACATAGCAGCAAGACCATACCCAGACACTCGCCCACAGAAAGCCATATACTATCGTGATCACGTTGCAAAGCGCCCGGTCAACTTTAAGAACATAAGGTTAACAACCGGCTCCACGATATTAGGTAACTATAGAGAAACATACGAATATGTCCAAACAGTAGGCGCATACTCTAACCCGAGACACTTTGTCAATAATCAACCGGTGTTACCTCCTACAGCAAACCAAGGTTTAGCTACAAGTTCAACATCTGTACGCACAATCTTAGATGTTCACAGAACAACAAACGGACACATCCCTCTATCTGAGGAGTATTCGACAAGTTATCTAACTGGTGCCGCAAATAAGTCTGTAATCATATCTAGATTTAGTGCTCCAGGCGGAATAGAAGTACAAACTCGCGGATATCAAGATATCAGGGCATCAGAGTTTTCAGTATACGGTGGGTTAGCATACAGGAACCTTTCAGTTCTTAAGCCATCACAGGGACCATCTGGTACAATCTCAACCCCTGCAACGTCCGGCGATACAACAAATATTCAAGTTTATGACATTCACGGAAAAGATTACGGATTATATTCTCATCTTGCGCGCCACACTGCAAGGTTTGGTCGCGATTCTCTCTTTGTCGATTCTCCCGGCGCATCATATAATGAACTCCCTGGTTTCCATAAAGTCCACAGAAACAACTTAGATCTTGTAAGAATATCTGGATATGTCGGCAATGTTCCGACATATGCGACAAGATCCTCAAATGATAACTTTAGCGTACAACATCAGATCCCTAGATCCTCTAAGCAGTATGCTTGGATTACTCAGTCTTTGGTTTCAGATAATGGCTGGTTAGGATTTACTCCAGAGAATTATTTGGTCAAGGGCACAGAGATTGGACTACTAACGAATTATTATACGTCACCTTACAGTTTCCTTAGTTCAAGTGAGTACGGCAGCTACCACACTTCTATTTCTAATGAAAGAAAGTTTGGTCAAACACCAAGTCAAGTCTCAGCTGTTGGACCGTGGACTGGCTTGATCCCATCTGTTACTCACTTAAACTTGAACGTTCACGAGCCAATAACATCTAGCACTAATGTCTTAGGGTACCCAAGTACAGTTCCGGTCGTAGCGGACCCTCCGAGCGCAGCCAGTCAGACTCAATACCTAAACACCCAAGGAATCATTGACGAGAGACATTCAAAGCTTGCAGCAGTTCCTGCTTTCAACGCACTGATGTTTAAAAGAGGTAACCAGTATGGTTTCCCGTCTTGGAAACAGTTGCGACAAGACAGTCACCCGATCGTTAGAGATGAGAGAATAAATAATAAAATTTCAATTGCTGGCTTGAGTGGCTCAAACAGTAACATAACCATCTATGACTTACCCCCTATATCCAACCGTGGGCGACCTAACACGATTAACTTTCAAGTGTCTGGGGCAAGTGCGATATACACGATAAGATCAACTGCAGAGAACGAGAAAATATATTATAACTCAGTCGACATGAATAATCGATTAGCTCCGTCTTTCAGTTCCTTCTCTACTCCAGATATCCAGTTAATGCACTTAGGAAGATCAACGGGCTACTTGCTTAACTGGGTTATATATTCTCAGCAGCTTTTCCCCTCGATTAGGAACGAATTCTTATCCTCATCCACAAACAAGACTGGATACGATAACCTGTACTGGAGAGATAGCAGAACTGATAGAAATACGACTGATACTGAGACCTCTAGATTTGGAACCCCCGCCGGCTCTGTAACTGCAGTAAACAGTGCAGGCATCTACGTAGCACAGAGTTCTTGGCCGCTAGACGCTCCAAATAACTTCCTAAGCCGTACAGAGCCTATTCTCACAAATGGAACAGTCACAGCTAGCACATTTGGGGATACACTAAGATTCAACTCGCAATACGCTGGAGAACTACAGAACCCATACCTAGGATTCTTGACCGGCGCATATTTTGCAGACCTGTACGCATCCTCCTCTGTTGGAACTGACGAAGTTGATGACTGTTTGGACTCGCTATTGATCGGTCGACAGGCGGCAGCAGGTGCTCTTTACGCCAGAAAACACATTATACCTACTCCGATATCCACCCGCGCCCCATATGGACCATCACTACCCTACGCTTTCCAAAGTTCATCGATGACGGTGCAGGATGTAGAAAGAGCAATATCCGGCAATGCTAATTATAGCATTGACATCGGAGGCGGCGAGGCTTACTGGGATGCTCCGACCAAAGCTGGTTATGTTGGCTACGATCAAACAAATAAGACGCAACTATTCATCTTAGCTCCATCAGAGCCCTGGTTTAATGATTACGACGATTTTAAGTACGAACTCAAGCTAGCTGCAAAAGGATTCGCAGTAATACCAGAATACAGAATCAGCGAAAACCTAACAGAATATGAAAACTCTGATGGTGGATATAACCCTTATCAAGATCTTGGATTAGAACTGCCACACACCTCTGAAAACTCTAGGGTAAATGACAAATTCTATATAACGTATTCTAACTCAGAATTCTTGCAAGACTTTTTGAAAATTAAGAACGAATCTCTCTTAAATGCAACAGAGATAATGGTCTCTTGTACTGGAGCTATTCGCTTTAATCCATACAAGGGGTTTTATCCAGCACAGCGTACACTAGATCTTGTTAGTCAGTTTAAAGATTCTCACTATAATAACGTAATATCCAGCCTTTGCGCGGCTACTTCCTCTTTGGTTATTGGCGGTGGACCATCTGGGTCTGGAATAACTGAGATGCCCCCTGGCGTGATTAGCGGGACATTGTTGCATCCCAACATGTCTGGAGCTTCCGGACTAGCAAGACCATTTATGACAAAGATGTTCTCGCCAGGACTGATGTTCAATACGATCAAATCAGGAATGGCAGTTGATTATCCGATTGTAATGAAGCCTTCCAAGATTAGTCGCACACAGTTTAAGGTTTCAAAGTCTGGACCTGATCTATACGAAGAGTTATATTCAGTATCTATGCTGACAGACACGAGCACGGAGTCAACTAGTTTTTTTGATAAGAGGTTACCATTTGAGACGCTAATCGAGCCAAAAAAACATCTGCAAGGCTTGAGCTTTTACGATATGGAAGCGCATCCATCGGCATCTATGCCGTATGTAACTTGTTCGTGGGTGCCGGGAGAATCAGACGAATCGTACAATAGTATATCAAGAAACTTCTTCGGCGCTGTCCCCTCTTTCTTCCTCAAGGATCAGGAGTTTGCTAGCATTAAGTCCGAGCCCATTTCTGAAACGTTTAGGTTTGGAGAAAACGAAGTCTATATGATGCGAGTTAAGATGGAGCGCTCGACGACTGGTCCGAGAGTCTACACAAATGAAGTGGATGGTCTTCTGAACAATGTTGCAAGTATAGCCAGCTCCTCAGAAGAGAATGTGTTTACTAAGTTTGGAGCAAAAGCTTACATTGGCTCAGATTACAGTAGCACGAGATACTTCCCAGTCCCACAGGATCCAAGATACTCGATAGGTTCTGGTAGCTCTGTTAGCTTTAAAGAGACGTTTACGATGTTTAGTAGACCAAGCGCGTTCGGTCCAGATCTCGCAGGTCGACCAAGCCCAGTACTGACAGTCGGAAGTTTCCCGCAGCCATATCATTTTGCCGGCACTTTTGACAGTATTAGTGGATTTAACCCAGCATATACACCGGCTTACACAAATGGCGAGGCATGGTGTGACTTAGTGTTCCGACCGACTTCTTCAGTAGATTATAACTTAGAAAAAATAATGGCTGAGTGTAAAAAAGTTCTTTGGAGATTCGATGCAGGTCGACCCATTACTGGCAGTATGACAGGATCCACTGCAGGAACCGGCTTCGGTTACCGTAGTTTAATTTACTCGAATAATGCACTTACCGGAGGTCTTCCGACTGCCCCATACGATGGAAAACTGATTAACTCAAGTTCGATGCAAATAGACGCCAGTCTAAACTTATTCGGAATAGAGACAACAGAATTCACAGTGAAGGATAGGCAAGGACTTGTCCAAGAAAGTCGCCCTGGTACAACTGTCGGCAAACGATGGGTTATCCGCCCTAAGTTTGAGACTCCGATGATGAACTTTTCTGATTCAGGGTTGAACCCCATTAGTGGAAGTACGATTCCTTCCGCTCCCGGCATCAATTTATCGCTTCCCGCAAACTTTGGTGGAGAATCAGTACCTCACGGTATGTGGCATCAGTATGGAATTCCGCCGGAGGATGCATCGAAGGGAATCTTTATTAGTATCGAAGACGTACCAAAGAACTGGCTGCAAAACCATTATGATGTGATCGAGAACGCAAGCTCCTACAACAATGGTACTGCTGATTCAACATTATACAGGAACGTCAAGTCCTTGGCAGATCTCGTTGGATTCAATACAGAAAATAAGAAGCGCCTAGGTGAACTTAAGGAGAATGCCAAGCTTAGAGAAGCGGTCGTAGCTATCCCATACATCACACAGAGATCGCAGCCAGATAATGAGAGTGAACCACAGAAAGAGCTGGGTCAAACTAGTAAATTCTTTATCTCTATCCCCCAGGAACGCTACAAGGCTGCTCAAAAACAATCTTACGGGACTGCCACCGGAGACAGTTTTGAAACAGCAGGATCCAGCTTAAGCAAGCAATTGCAAAAAATGGATAGATATGTATTCCCCCCACAACTTGACTTTATAAATAATCCTGAAAACGCAGTCGATCCGTTTGTAATGTATATATTCGAGTTTGAGTACGATCTGGATAAGTCGGATCTATCCTACATCTGGCAAAACATAGCACCGAGAGACTATAAGAAGATGAAGATCGAAAATCAGTCAATTGCTCACGAACTCATGGATGCGGAACTATTGAATGAAACAGTGCTGGAAGAAAACCAAAACTTGAGATGGATGATATTTAAGGTTAAGCAGAAGGGGCAAGATGACTATTGGGACTATGTTGATACGCAGGCTCAAGAAAACCTTCGCCCAAATACAAAAATTGGATTAGAAGAAGCACCACAATACCAAATGAAGTACAACTGGCCATATGATTATGTTTCTTTTGTTGAAATGGCAAAAATCAACGTTGACATCAAGTATTCTCAACCAAAAGAAGAGATAGGCAATAGAAAAATGAAGAAGAAAAATGCCAAAATAGATGACGGGAACGAAACAAATATGTATTCAACAGCCAGGGGCACACCCAAGATCAAAGCTCAGCCCTCCCAAAATAATATCCCAAGTACTGTCAGTAGAACACTGCTACCCTCTGGAGAGAATAACTGATGGCTAAATTTCTAAATAAAAAAGAACAAGTTATTGATTTTAAACTTACTTCTTATGGAAATTATTTGCTGTCTCAAGGTAGATTCAAGCCGGAAATGTATGCATTTTACGACGATAATGTAATTTACGATGCAAGTTACGTCGGATTGACAGAGAAACAGAACGAGATTCACGAGAGAATAAAGAGCAATACGTCTTATATTGAGAGTCTAGTTTTGTTTGAAGACGTGGAAGACCAAAACATTCCATATACCTCGACAACCGGAGAAGCTTTCGCTGTAGATATGGATGCAACAGCAGTCAACCCGAGAAAAGACACCTTCAGATACGATTCGATGATTGGCGATGCTAGACTTGAGGCTGACACCCAGTCTGCCCCAGCTTGGAAAATAGTAACATTAGACGGAGAGATATCCTCTTCTCAACAGAAAGACACAACAAACGATATAATGGTCCCGCAAGTCAATATGACGATGACGTACAGAAAGAAGATAAAGAACAGTTCGCAGTTATCCTCAGACCAGAGCGAAGGTAATATTTTTATAGATGATAAATATATAAAGATAGAACCGGACGATCTAATGATTTACGCAGAAGAGTTAAACACAATCTTACTGAATGAGAATTTTGATATCGAAGTCTTTGAGATTGATAACAGTTCTGGCAAACAAAAGCTAGAGAGAAAAAGGTTTGCTAAAAATAATAAAAGAATCGACGGCGGCTTCATCACACAAGAGTATCTGGACAATTACAATAATTTAGATACAGATTTTACAACAGATGATGTAGAATACTACTTTGAGATACGAAAAGATCAATCTGCAGATCACAAAGTTGCATGCAAAGGTGCAGAGATATTCAACAAACAATCATATTATATCGACTTAGATTTTGATTGCTATAACGAACAGACTCCGGAAAACTATTACTTTGATATTTACGGACCAGTTACGGAGCCAGAGATATGCCTCTAAACGTAGAAGGTGAAAAAATACAAAAGTTCGGCAGGAACTTACCAACTCCCTATATGGAGAAGATTAAGATATACGAGAACCGTATGTCTGTGCAAATATCTGTCTATGTAAATGTGAATATCGGAGAAGAAGAAACAGACATCTTCAAAGAATACGAGTCCTATTTGTATAATAGCTTGTCGATATACGTTGTCAATATAGCAGATTTTGTTGCTTCGACCGTCTCTGACGCACAAACACGGGTACTGGAGGACGAAAGAGGTGAGTTGGGTACTCGCCGTTTTGAGAGTCTGGAGAGCGGAGTCAAGTCAATTTTTGAGCTACTGTACAGCGGCTTCTCTTCGGAGCAAACGTTCGTCAGCATGAAAGATTCACAGACATCCGACGCATACGCTATATTTTATCCAGACAATCAAACGTTTCATCAGAAATCTTTTTCAGAGTTGATGGATACTGGCACTCGTGAACTTCTGTATGATTCATCCGGCGTGCCGTACTACCGATATGTTATGGAAATGGAGATAGGCAACCAAATTGAAGCATACCCAGAATATTATGCAGATTACTTAAGCCTCGCAGAATCTAATATAATACAAGAAGCCAACTTGGCTTGCTTCTCAACCAATATGACAACTGAAGAGATTAACCTTGTTAATTTGAACTTGAATAACGATATCGTTAGCGCGATAAAAACAAAGCACCCAGCAACCAAAATGCTGGAGACTAAGGTTTCTGATATCTCATATGAGCAGATAGCTAAAGACGGAAAGATAAAGAATGGAGAATACTTTGTTTTCGTCGATGCTAGTGGGACCATCGCATCAGACCCGAACTTCATCATTCAGGCAATTGATGGAAACTATCACAGATCAACAACAGCAAAGCAATCGATAGTTAGCACCTTTAAGCAATTAATCGGAACTACGAGTGATGAAGATTTGCAGAATATGTTTGATCAACTAAACTATATTCTAGAGGTATACGGCGCAGACAATAAACTGCTTCAAGAAATGAACCAGATGCGCAAGTCTTTTACTGAGACCAGTACAGTCACGCCTGTCGGTAGATTTTATGAAGTATTCGAGCGAACCCTTTTTAATACAAACAATGCGGTCGTTCGCGGAACACAGTTAAGGAAGCAACTAAATGTCAGCCCGGTTTTGATAGATTTGAGACCATTAACTTCAATTGAATACAATGCCCCTTCTTGGGACGAGAGCTATGATCCCAGTTTAACTTCAAACTTCATTTATGTAGATCAAGCAAAGTATATAACCTATGTTGACCAGATCGGTGTCTACACCGATCCAGGTTCCCCGATGGATCTCATACATGCAATTAATGAATATCTTTACGGATTCTGGCTATTTGATTATGAGAAGGCACTCATTAGTACTTCAAATATCTCTAAAATATTTGATATTAAACGAATGCAGCAACTGCTCAGCATAAGCGACAAGGTGCTGAATAGTGCCTTTAGATTAGATAACACAAACATTATGAGAGGTGCCTGGACAGAGAAGGCTCGTGAAAAAGATTCATATCGAGGCAGGCAAAATAAAGTCTCCCCCTCGATAGATGACTATAATTCTTGCGGCGAGATTACAACAAATTACTCTTATGATAATAGTGAAGGACAATACCCACTAGCGCGTGATGTTTATGTAGAAGCACCTCCTACTTTCGGATCTGATAACGATCCAGATTCGCCAGCACGCGCCGTGCAAGGACGCGCACCAGCATCCTCGCAAGCGGCAGCAGAGTTGGGAACCGAATTCATTAGTAGTGGTCTAGAGGATCTGGGCATTTCTAGTGTTCGTGTTTTGGGCATTTCTGGCGTTGATTTAACTGATACAGACAGTGAAGAGTTTACGTATTGTATACTTCGAAGCTTCAATACCACTAATACAGGATCCATAGAATCCGGAGGATTGAACGGATATCGCCTGATGTGCTTTGAACACCAAGAATGTGCTGGTCCTTTCTCGATCTATGAATCAGCGGGAAGAGAAGATATTTGGTCTACTAGTTTTCTTAGGTATAAAGTCTCAATAGTAGATAATACTCTGTCGATCTATGAATCAATAGTAAACAACTATAAAAAACTAATCGATGGAGAATTCGAAGATTATTATCAAACAGCCACAGAGCAATGCAGTTACAATAATACAGATGGTTTTTTCAATGACTTTTTCATCACTGGCGCAACAGAATCTTATTCTGACTCTCCACATATGGCTCCATGGTATCTGATGCCGATTGTATATTACATGCATCGAGAGCTAGTATTTAATGAGTTTAACGGAGATATGACTGCGCTGTATGCTGCAGCTATGGCAGATACAGAAGCGATTGCCCCAGATACAGGCACAATAGGTGCGATTGAATCATTCAGAGATAAGATAAGCTCACTATATACATCCTATTATGAAAGCACAGATCTTCCGTCTAATAATACTCCAGCCGGCGTAGCTGCTGGGTTAGAGGCGGAACGTTCAATAATATTTGGAGACTCCTCATCAGTCACCGGTTTCGAATCAATATTCCAGCCGTTACCAGAGACAATTAATCTATCTATGCCGACCAAGACGGATGGGAGTGGACCGCCAGGAGGCGGTCCAGGTGGCGGTGGTAGCGGCGGTGGTAGCGGTGGTGGTAGCGGTGGTGGTCTCTCGCCAGATATAGGCGGAGAAGCTGGATTTCCTTTTGATCCAAATCCTGGCGCTCCGGGGCAGAACGACGATATATTTGAAGATTTAGAAGAATCTACCTCTAGCGAAACACTTTAATAGACAAGCGAAAATAAACACAAATGCCAAAATTAACTATTACAATATCGACCATCAAGGACTCGTCAAAAGTATCGCAAATGGCGAACACGTCTTTAGAAGAGCAAATAGTCGGTAACAAAGTAGTAAGAACAACTAAGGGAAAGAGCAATAGTACGATTAAAGTCAGGCAAGTGAACCAGGAGCTTGTATCAAACGGACTAACACCACCACAGAGAGATTCTGCCACAACGTCACAGATATCAGAAGATCTCTTGGCAACTCTCGGATGCACATCAATAACTGAAGAGTCGATCAATAAAGCAGACTTTTCACTTCTTAGCGTAAAAACAGACAAAGAGGTAGTTGACAACCCGAATAAACTCGACTCAGAGAACTTTAAAGAAATCAGAAAAGTAAATGTCTCACTGGAGGGGATCCTTAAATCTGATAATGATGCTATTTATTATCTGGATGAAGATATTTCTGACAACTACAAAAATGAAAAAGATAGATCTAAGAAGAAGACTGAACCAAGCCTGATAAACGTAGCTTCGAGAATGATAGACATTAACTACGGCAACCGTAACGGCATTTCTCCGACCTTGCGCGGATTAAAAATGAAGAAACAAAAATGACAACATATAGATCGACATCTGCACGATTAGCTGATAACCCTGATAAAATAAAAGACCCAACACAAGTTGCGTCGTCAGGGTCGGCTAAATTTGAAGACGCAGCTAGTTTTCTTGTTTCTGGAGATGATCCTCTAACTTATATCGCGAGTTCCATAACGAAAGTTGACTCTATCGGGTTAATAGACCCTGAATTTACTCTGTCTTTTAGTTATGACGAGCAGATAACCAGCGATGATTCTGATTTAATCGGAGAGGGAAATATGTCTATCGTTGAGACAATATACCCACCACAAGATTGGGAGCCGTCATATGTCCCGCTCATTCGAATGTACAGACCACTCCAGGGGTTTGACGTAAGCTATCCCCTATTCAGTGTTTCATCGCCTACCGGATCAGCCTCTTCTGTTCTTAATACAACAACGACTGGGACTTTGTTTGGTGCCTCTACCACCATCACTCGAACAATTGAAGTTGCGGAGGCGGTCCCTGAAGATTTAGCCAACCCACTCGCAACGTTTGAAATTGTCCTATTGCCGCAGTATTACAACCTTGAAGAGCAGGCAATAAACGATAAGTTTGGCGCTCCTGCCAACGGAGAGTCGGTTGAGTCTCAAGTATCAGCCGCCTTCGAGTCCGCTGCAGCAGATGCATACCAAACGTTAGTGTCTCGTGTTTATACAGCGAAAACAATCAGACCACAAAGATTGACAATAAAAAATATAGAAGACTCCGGACAAGAAATTTCAACACAAATCTCTATATCAACAACATCCACCACAGAGGCATCGTATACACTATGAGTGGGATTGCTATAAATTTAAAGAACATTGATTCGGATCTATTTTCTGGGTCCAACAACACTTTAAGAACCGCGCTGGGATCGTATTATTATGTATCCTCCTCCGATGAAGGGAGTAGGATCGCTCTAAACTCCGCAGCTATAGCAGAGTATACAGATATTTCGGAAGTCCAAGCATCAGAAATCACTACTGACAGTATCCTTAACTATGTTCAGATCAACTCAGCTTTGATTACGACGGCTTCTTCTGAACTCATTGTTCCTAACTTTAGGATTCCTGTCAGAATCATAGCAGACGAATCTAAGATTAAGACAGACGCTGAGTGGGTCGCAATATTACAGGGAGGTTCTTATGGAACATCTTCGTATTCGCGCCTTGTGACCGAAGGGGCATTCAATGCAAATTCTTTTGAGTACGAAATACCTTATTCTGCGATAGCAGCGAGAACCCTTGATGCTTCTGGGAATATGTCTCCTGATTATCGTCATTACGATATAGGATACACATACGAAGACTATTATGACCGCGCACAAAGGAAGATGGCAAACCTCCCCGAAAAGACGCTACCAAATGTATATTTAGATTCTTTATTTGAAGGATACACAGAGAGCGACAAATCAACATATGAATCGGCTCTTGTAAATTTTGTATCGCACGAAGGGACTCGCGATTTAGAGAAGATACATCTGCCGAAAGAGAAGCAGGTAGTAAACGCACCGCCTCCTTTCCCTGCCAAGCTAACAGATGTGTCTCCGACAAGTGGCGAGTACTACGATTATAAACTAAACCTGAGAAGTTTTTTGACGGGAGCGTTTGTACAAAATAATCTCTCTAGTTCCACAACTAGTCAGATTGAAGCGATGACCAGTAATCTATTTTATATACCTACGCACGAGACAGATGAAAATATTTTTAAACTGATCGATCGTGAAGTGGCTGGCAGCCCGATAGAAAGATATCCTCTAAATATAGAAGTGTCTATTCCCGTGGAGCACTCCGAGGGCTCAGGAACCCTGCTGGAAATAATCAAAAATAATGAATTAGAAGAAGAGGTGTTGGCTTATTTAGCCAGCAGCTACGCTAACGCCTCAAGCATCGGAGGGGCTCTTAGTAGAATAGATTATGTAAGAGAAACAACTAGGTTGGGTCCTTCAAGTGATGACACTGGTTTATTAGAGATAACAGAATCAGAAAGCGCAGCACACCAATCCATTGATATTCCAGCAATGTTTTTGAGAATAGCTAGCCAGAATACTGCGCAGATATCAGGCGACTCGATGATTGTTGATAGAAAAAAACTGCAAACAGCAATTGCCAAGAACACAGGTGCTGCTTATCGATACGGAAAATCTATAGCTGCGACACAAGCATTGACTGAAGTTGTGGAGACTTTAGAAAAAAGAGCAACAGAGATCGGTTTAGACGAACCAGAAAGTATGCAAGGACTTATGGAGTCTCTTGATCTAATCACGCCGTTATCAGAAACAGAGACAGTAGCATACAGCATCGAGAAAGTACAAGGCACCCCAGTAACTACCGGTCAGGATTTTAGAACGATCCAGCAGATGTTTTTCCTAAACAACGGCTCTCTTACTTCGCACGACGGACTGAACTTAAAATATTATGATACACAAGTTCAATACGGAAAGCAGTATACATATTTTGTTTATGCATATATTGCAATTCCAGGGTCAAGTTACAGATACAGCAACCTCAGAGCTTCTAGAAACATAGGGACAGTAACGTCAGGCGACAAGATTCGAGAAGCAATAGGTATCGGAGAGACAACGCTGGGATCGGGAATATCAACCATAGAAGCCGATGATAATTGCATAGAGTTTTTCGACGCATCGACAGGAGCCACAACTGAACAGTTATTAAATCTGCAGACGAACCTAAACTCAAACAACGTCACAGTAACACACCTAAGTACTCCGCAGGCAGAAGCAATAGAGCGGCACGTATACTTAGGTATAGACTATCAGGACAGCGGTGTAGAGATTACACTTCCAATTATCGCGTTTATCGATGCACTCCAGAGCGACGAAGATCTTAAGACAATGTTGGAAGAGAAAATAGCTTTGGGTTTAAGTACAAACCCCCACGCAGCAATAGATGAATTCTATGCCTCTTGGGCAGAACAATCGGTTCAGTATATAATCCAAAGTAACACAGGGTTAACTTATGAAGGCAGTACAGTAGACACTGGAACAGAAATATCGCTGGTCACAATAGCCCCAAACACCTATGCTACAAACGCGCAGATCTCTTCACCGTATAAATATATGGCTGACTTTTATATGGATTATCGTCCGACTTATAAGATAGTCCGGCAACTGATTGCAACCAAAGTTGTTGCGACACTAGATCACCCACCTGTGGCACCAGATATAACTCCATATCAAAGAATGGACAACTCACAGATTATTGGATTCTACATCAACAAAGAGGCGTTCAGAGTAACTCCAAAGACTGAAATAGAGAACGAAACCAAAATAAAGACAGGTCAATATCCGACTCCTATTAGTGTCGCAGACGCAGAGGCTAGAGCTAACTATTTGTCTTATAACAATTTACTAGACAGCAGTATTCTCTCTAAAGACTCGGTGTCCCCGATAGTATCTTTGCAAGTGTACAGGATCGACAAAGAACCGACCTCAATATCTAATTTTGATGGAAATCTGGTATACACAAAGGATTTGATCAACAACTCAACTGGTCAGAACTATTACTCAAATTGCTTTTACGAAGAGAAGGTTCAAACAAATAAGAAATTCTATTACTTATTTAGATTTGTTAATGCGAATGGAATAACAGGTCATTTGCCCCCTGTGCAAGTTGTAGAGCTAAAAGATGATGGCGGATACAAGTATACCGAATTTGATGTGATCTACGAATCAGAGTTTGAACAAGAGGCTCCCAGAGATATCAGTATAGCGTTTAAGAAGATCTTAGACATCAAGCCGTCAATAAATCACTTGATATACGATGATTCCGATGTCGATTATGAGGAGACTGCTGCATCGCAAGTTGGTAACTTGACTGTCGGAGCAGCGGAAGACTTAATCTGGGATAAGAGCTTTAAATTTAGGCTAACCTCCAAAAAAACAGGCAAGAAAATAGATCTAAACATTACGTATAAGTTGAAGGACTCATAATGGCTTTTCAGGATAATGCAGGCGGAATAGTCTTAGACGCTGTGCTGACAGACCTTGGTAGAAGAAAGTTAGCTCAGGGCAACTTTCGAGTATCTAAGTTCGCTTTGGGTGACGACGAGGTAGACTACACTCTGGGAAATCGAGACACTGGCAACTTCTCTCTTGACTCATTCCCACCGATTCTAGAATCATTCGCGACAGAAGTAGGCACTCTAAATAATTCACTGATGAATTTTGCAAGAGTGGATGTTATGTATATTCCACAAGTTATGGTCAATAACTTAGTTAGCTCCTCGACAAGCGCGCATACTGATGGTTTTTACTACCTTGCAGTCAACAAAGAGACTCGTCGTCGCCTTGAACCAAGCATAGGCTCTTCTTTCATCATAGAAAATGATCGTCACGATCAGGCAAAGTTGGTTATCGAATCTGGAATCATCCCAGACACAGTACTAGACATTGACCCCACACATCAAAATAAAGAGTCATACATTTACAATCTAGATTTGTATGACAAGTATTATCTTACTTATGTTGATACAAGGTTTATCGAAAACGTGTTATTCTCTCCATCTGACTCTCAATTCGAGAATGACGAGAATGATGTGCTTTATATGAACCTGGGTCCTTTAAAGACTGGTACTAAAGTCTCCCTACCTGGAATCATTGACAACTACGATTGCTATCGAGTACAGGCGTCAGACAATGGCGTGGTTGAGGTAGCTGCTGGATCCGGAGAGACACACTCGATGTTTGGGGGACCGAGATCCACGATTTTTGCACTGAACCTAAAGACCATTAATGATATCTCCGCAGACTCTAGTTCTCCAACTAACTTTAGATATTCAAAATTCGGAGAGACTAGCTATAACTTATTTGGTTCTTCTGAAAGATACGATTTCATTGAATCATCTATATACATACAGGGATTATCTACAAACTCGACATTAAATGTCCCAATTCGGATTGTACGATACTCCGGATCAGTCTAATAAAAAAGATTCTTATCGTCAAACAAACAAAAAAGCAACTATTTATGAAAGAAGAGGAAAATAAATGGCAATTTTAGATAACTCAAACGACATCATCATGGATGCCGTATTGACAGAGGTCGGAAGACGCAGAATGGCAGATGGTAATTTTTCAATTACTAAGTTTGCTCTGGGTGACGATGAGGTCAACTACAGTCAATACAATCGATCTCATCCGTCCGGGTCGGCATATTACGACTTGGAGATCCTGCAGACTCCTGTCCTAGAGGCAGTCACAGCACAGAACTCTGCTATAAACTACGGATTGCTTTCTATGACGAACACTAATCTGTTGTATATGCCATCAATCAAAGTTAATCAGAACTTCGATAAGGCGCTTCAGATTTCTGGTACAATCTTTTATGTTGCAACAAACTCTGAGACAAGAGAGAAGTTGAGAACAGCTTCGCTACTAGGTATCGATAGCAAAAAAGTAATGTTAGCAAATAGCGCAACAGACACACAGCTATTATATGTAGAGTCTGGAATCGATGACTCCACCCTAACAGCTGACTCCACAAACCGCGCAAACTACATTGTCTCTAACGATATGATGGACAGCTCTTTCACGGTACAGGTCGATAATCGATTGTTCAGTGGTGTTTGGCAGCTTAACGGTGCTAGTACTTTCTCGGCTCCCGCCTCCTCTACAACAATAACTGTCCCAGATAGCTTGGAGAGTGCAGGTTCTTCAACTTCAGCTACAAACTTGGCAAGTTACTCAAACTACTCAGCCAGAGGAGTTGCTAACTTGCTCTATACTCCTACAACTAGTGGTCGTTCTGAGAAGTCAGTATTAGCTGGACCCAGAGGATCTGCCGCCGCTGTTAACTTCAGCACAACGTATACCGGTGGTTCCGGAACAGCAACTCCGTCAGTATTTACTCAGTACGGGAAGACGGCTCAAAACTTGTTTGCTTCAGGCGACACGTTTGATTATATCGATACAACGGTATACATAACAGGTGTCAGGTCCACAGCCGCAGCCCAAATACCTGTCAGACTTATTAGACTCAATACACCAGCATAGTATAAACGGAGATACAAATGGCAGTCCAAAATTATGAAAATATAGATATCAACTCAGATGTAACAACTACTAGAACGTTGCTACACGAAGTGATTCCTGTAACTGGCACTATTTTAAGTGGCGCTTATGGAACCTGGCCAGATGATACTAATATCAAAAACTATTCCCACGGCATGTTTCAGTCTGTGTACGATTACCCGTACCTAAGCTCTTCTGCTAACCACATCTTCGATCTAACAGTTGGGTTTGATGAGTCTAGCCCTCTATCATCTTCTGCTGCGACACAGAACAGCAAGAAGATCAACTTATACAATCAGTTCTCTCAGGTTCTTCTTGGTTACACCGGCTCTACAACAGACGGAGTTAGAAAGTTTGAAAGTGATCTGACTCTTGATGGTACAGGAACAATGAAGGATATTTTCATTGTTAGTTTTGCACGTCTCTTGACGAAAGATCAAGTAAAGAAAGGAACATTCAGCCTCACACTCGGCACTGGGTCTTGGGCATCACCATTTGCGGGCACAAAGACTCTCTATGATGTGAGCGCATCAAACACAGGTGAGACCACTAACACGTTTGGAGGAGACTACGGAGTCCTATTTCAGTCAGGATCCTCAGTGGCACACGGTGTTTTGTTCTATCAAGCTGGAATTGCTGTAATCAGCTCTTCAATCTTTGGTGGAGTAACACAGTTCAACTCAGCTTCTGCAGGATATCAAACAGTCGCACAGACACTGCAGACATCTTCGATCAGTGGAGCTTGCGATGTTCTTCGCCGCCGCGTACAGAACTTGTCGTACAACAACACTACTGAGATTAACTCCAAGATTTATTTCTGTCGCGTTCCACACAACAAGTTCAACTATAGCTCTAACCCGACATATGTATCTGGTAGTAAGATTAGAGTCAAGGAGGTTGCGACAGATTCTCCAGTGGCTTATATCACGACCGTCGGTCTATACAACTCGGCTAATGAGCTAATGGCAACAGCAAAACTATCTGAGCCGCTTCGCAAGGATCCTTCGAACGAGTTAATTCTAAGGGTGCGATTGGACTACTAGAGCACTTTGGAGTCCGCGCATGTCCTATAAGAAATTTAAAAAAAGCGATATCTTATTAAATACAATGGAGGCTACTCCAAAAAGTAGCTTCTTTGTTTATGATGGACAGGTATACTATAATAACATACCGAAGCAGACAGGAACTCGTAATAGCACTGGACAAGTAAGAAATACCAGCAATGGTTTTCTAAGTCTGTATGAATACAATATCGACCGCCCTCTTGTTGATACTGACAGGATCGTTGGAGAGGGACCAACGGTAAGTTATGACGCTAAGGTTATTGACTATACAGCCTCCGGCTCGGCAGTAGATTTCTTACTGGATAACGCGAGGATTTACCCTTACATTAGTAAAGATAGCGCACGGTCAAGTTTCAAGACCGTCGGAGCCAATTCCGATTACAATGAGTTTCAGTATGGCTCAATTCTGACAGCATCTTATCCGTTATCTTCTTCGATCACTAGAGAGTACATAACTACGCCATATGCGTCGACATCATCATACAATTCTCATTATGTGGCGCTGAGGAATAAACTAAATTTCTATGCGGTTAGGAGTAGACACTATAAGGTAAGCAACTCGTCTCCACTTTGGAACAAAGACACGCAAACACTAAACTTAATCTCTATACCATCGATCTTCTATGGCACCAAGATAAATCCTGGTTCTATTTCTCTTAAGTGGTATTTCTCAGGATCCCTGATCGGAGAGTTGCAAGATCAAAGACAGAATGGGGAATTGATTCAAGTAGGACCTCCTGGCAGCACTGGCTCTGGTTCTGTTGCCGGAGTTGCTTTGTACGAAGAAGGGTTTTTGCTTCTCACCGGATCTTGGAACTTGTCTACAACCCAGATTGCAATGACCTCTGGTTCTGGCGGGACTCTTTCCAATCCTTCTTGGTTATTTTACGGCGCTGGCTCGAACGATGATGTAAATCAAACAACAGTCGGCGGAGCTACCTTTGTAACCGCTTCCTTTTCTCTCGACTTCAAGGGACACACTGAGACCCAGGTTGCGACTATGTTTGCTCACGCAGAAGTCGGAGAGGTTAATTATTCCAACAATCCTACTTTCATTGAAAAGGGACAAACTCAAATGGAATATACCTCTTCACATATTTATGAAGAAACGTCAGATCGAAAAATAAAGAATACAGTCAGTTCCAGTCACTCAGATTATTCCGCATCATTCGAGAGGCAGGTGTATATTTCAAGAGTCGCAGTTTATGACAAATACAAGAACCTCATCGGCGTTGCTACATTGTCAAATCCAATATTAAAGAAAGAAAGTGATAATCTTTCATTTAAACTTAAGATAGACATATAGTATAATATAAATATGATTATCGGCTTTGACATAAGCACAAGCATAACTGGCGTGGCGATTGTATCCGAGGGGAAACTTATTCACTACGACTCGGTTGATTTACGAAAATACAAGGATGTTTTCGAGAAGACAGTCGTAATGAAGCAGTACTTGCTTGATTTGCTCGAAAAATGTCAACTTGAAAAAGATAAGACAGTTGAGCATATCTACGTAGAACAATCTCTGCATATGTTTATGGGAGGAAAGTCATCAGCTAAAACACTCTCAACGCTTACTCGATTCAATGGTATAGTTTCTTGGCTTATCTATGAACTGTTTGAGATTAAGCCGAAGTTTATTGGATCAACATCAGCTCGTAAGCACGCCGGCATAAAAGTCCCGAGAGGAAAGAAAGCTAAGCAAGTAGTACTGGTCCATCTTCTAGAGAATGAGAGTAGTTTTAAAATAGAATACACCAGATTTGGAAACCCTAAACCCGAATCATACGATCAGGCAGATGCGATTGTTATAGCAAAAGCTGGCTGGCAAGTAGAAAATATATAAAAAAGAATAGACAGCGAGTAGTTATTGGTGATACTATCATAATATAGGGAGCCATCATGATACACAACATCGCTCTATTTATGATTGGACTTATGCTCGGAAACGCCTTGGAATATGGAGTTCACAAGTACCTGTTCCATGGTTTGGGTAAAAAGAAGAAGAGCATCTTCTCCTTTCATCTTCGAGATCACCACTTGGTTAGCAGGGCAAACCAATTTGTTGACAAGCGACTATCAAAGATTGAGTTGATCGGGGGTCCAATATTATTACTACTACACTTGCCGTTACTATTTCTGGCACCGGCGATATATTTTGGTATGGCGGCATATGCTATAACTTTCTTCGTTGTACACAATTACCAACACCGTCACCCTGAATTCACGAAGAAGTACTTCCCTTGGCACTGGAATCACCACATGAAAAATCAGAATAAAAGCTGGGGCGTGGTGCTGCCACTTATGGACATCCTGACAGGAACTTTAGAAAAAGATTCTTGAGTTCATTAAACTTTAGTTGACAGTCAGGTTTCCTTGTGCTATTATACATATGATGCTAGAGCATCGTACATAGGAAATAAAATGAAAGTAACAAGCGGACACAATGTCAGTGTTCATTACGTGGGCACCTTTACTGATGGTACCGAGTTTGATAACTCTCACACCCGAGGAGAAACGGTTAGTTTCAAGGTGGGTTCTGGGCAAATGATCCCTGGATTTAGCAACGCAGTTGTGGGTATGACTGCCGGAGAGACCAAGACCTTTAGGCTTACCCCAGAGCAGGGATATGGTCCCCGTAATGAGGCAGCCCTACAGACTGTCCCTCGCTCTGCTTTTTCTCAAGATTTCGAATTCGAGATCGGAGGAACTATTCAGGGTAATGGTCCAAGTGGTCAGTTTCTAGCTAAGATTCAAGAGGTTCAGGAAAGCCAGATTGTGCTTGATATGAATCACCCTCTTGCGGGTCACGAACTTAATTTTGAAGTTGAAGTCGTGTCTGTGAGCGAGTGACTGACTAGATAGAGTAAACAAGCCCCTCAGAATTCTGGGGGGCTTGTTTGTTTATTAGCATTAACAAAACTGGAATAACGCGAGATCTAATATGAGAGATTTAAAGAATACTGTGATAAACAAGAGTGCTGCTCTCAAGATCTTGCGTCAAATTCTAGGTCCAGATAGACCAACTTCAAAAGATGAGCACTACTACAAGTGTCCTGAGTGCAACCACCACAAACCTAAGTTTGCTGTTAACTTAGATAAAAACGTTTATCATTGTTGGGTTTGTGATTATCGCGGTCGTAATATCCGTCGTATTGTCAGGCGATTTGGGTCGTTCACACAACTACAGTCCTGGGACTCAATTACAAGCCGAACGGATCTTGAAAAGTTTTCGGATCTCTTTGCAGAAGAACCTATCGAAGTTCAAGAAAAGATAGAGCTACCTGAAGAGTTTATAAGCCTGTGCGCCAAGAATATACCAGCCACAGGAAAATACGCACTAAAGTATCTGAGAAACAGAGGCGTCACATACGACGACATCGTGAGATGGAAGATTGGATATTGTTTTGGTGGAGAGTACAGAAATAGAATAATCATCCCCTCATTCGATCAGGACGGGGACATTAGTTATTTCATCGCTAGATCTTACTCCGGAGACTCTTATAAATACAAGAACCCGCGTGTTAGCAAAGATATAACCTTTAACGAGCTTTATATTAACTGGAACAGTGATCTCGTAATGGTCGAGGGGGTCTTTGACGCAGTAGTTGCTGGCAACGCTGTTCCTATTTTGGGATCTACCTTAAGAAAGAACTCAAAGTTGCTGCGTGAGATTGTGAAAAACGATACACCAGTTTACATTGCACTTGATCCCGATGCTGCTCACAAGGAGAGGAGGATTATCAAGACATTGCTCAAATATGACATTGAGCTTTATAAGATTGATGTTTCCGGATATGAGGATGTTGGGTCTATGCCCAAGCATGTATTTGAGCAGAGAAAAAAGAGTGCTGTGTTTATAGATGGTGGCGACTATTTATTGAGGGATTTATTAGCAGCGGTTTAGGATGCCATACTTTAAGCGAAATGAAAAATGCAAAAATGCTTCCGGAGAATCAGGGGCATTCGTGACGATCAAAAAGAGCGGCGGCGAAAGAAAATGCTGGAAAAATAAACAAGCCTTCGAGAAGTCATCGGCTGCCCGCCATGCAAAAGGAATAAAAAAAGAAATGAACATTACCAAAGAGCAGCTGCAAAAGATAATATTGGAAGAAGTTGAGGTGGTTAATCGAGAAGACAATCTATCGAGCCTCTATCTTGAGTCTTTTGCTGAGCACGGGATTAATGAGATTATGCTAGAGGGCAGAAGTTGGTTTCCGACAGTCGTTGCAGGACTAACTATTGGGGCAGTGGGTGCTCTTGGTTTAGCGGTTGACTCCGACTCGGATGCCAAAGCATCCAGGCGCGTCGCGCATATGGATAAAGTAACGGCAGACTTAAGCAGCCTTGATACTAAGACGCAAGAGATGTATAAGCAGATAAATAACTTCAACGCATGGGTATGGAGCGGAAACAAAAATAGCACTTCACTATACCCAATGATGGAATTCGAGGAACTACCAGGAAGAAAATTTACAGTTATGCCCCCTGAATACAGTGTATTTTTGCAAGTCCTTAAAGACAAAAAAGCAGGTACCATGAGGTACGGGATGCCCAGTGATATGGAGCAAATCAAGGATCTTGAGATTGATATCGATAACTTCTACAGTAATATAAACACTGATGGTGCCGAAGCGCAAGAATTTATGGAAGATTTCAATAACATCGGGTACTATGATGAGTTACAAGCTGAAGAGCTAGTAGGAAAATATGCTATAGGTGGGCAAATATACAAATCGGGTAAACAGATGAAACAAGCGCAAGCTATACTGCCAGACTTCGATGCACTAGAGCAAGTTTATAATGGAGAACTTCCCTTGTCCGGAATGTCAGTGGAAGACACGTATAATAGTATTATGTTCGGTCCATACCTCAGCGCTGAAGAGATTGAAAAAATAACGGGTGAGCAAAATTATAATCCCGATCCTTCGTCCGGTTCACAGGAAATAGAAGAGATTATTAAGGAAGAGATAAACAGATACCTTAACGCATAACCTATAATAACACTTGACAGCCTCTATCATGCAAGGTATACTTGTATAATAGAGGCTGTACTTATATGGAGGTATTTTGAAATTTGTAAATAAGAAGTCTTAGCGAAAGTATTCAACTGATTCTGAAAACAACAAACAAGACAACAAACAACAAAGCTTGGAGAAAATGTGGCTATTATCGCGCATCTGGCTGACACACACATCAAAAATTTAAAGTATCATTACGAGTATAAGATTGTATTCGAACAATTATACCAAACCCTGCGAGAACGAAAAGTGGATTACATTGTCCACTGCGGAGACATCGCACACACAAAGACACAAATCTCACCAGAGTTTGTTGAGATGTGCTCAGACTTCTTCCGTAGTTTAGCGGAGATTGCGCCGACCTACATTATTCTAGGCAACCACGATGGCAACTTAAAGAACA
>Ga0206131_10000437_pt1 | contig 59150 bp, 72 predicted proteins | sample Helgoland_Spring_FD_148636 | JGI IMG/M metagenome (GOLD analysis project Ga0206131, IMG submission 148636) | Pelagic subsurface seawater microbial communities from Kabeltonne, Helgoland, North Sea - Helgoland_Spring_Bloom_20160517_1 | ecosystem: Environmental > Aquatic > Marine > Epipelagic ... | reverse complement strand
TTTATTTGTCTCATATTTTTTTATTTGTCTCATATTTTTTTATTTGTCTCATAATTTTTATTTGTCTCATAAATTTTTAAATATTTTTTTTATTTTTTCATTATAATTTATTTTTACATCATAATAAAGTAAAAAAATACCAATAATAATTAATATTATTCCTAACAATTTAAATTTATTAATATCTTCATTAAAGAATAACATACCCAAAACACAACTGGTTAATATATAAGTTGAATATGTTAAAGGAATAACATATGAAATATCATATAGTTTTAATGTATAATAATGAACATAAATATATGTAATTGCAATTAAAGATATTGCTAAAGCATAAGGTATTGCTTCTACATATGGTAAATCAACAAATATTTTTTTTTTATAATTATAATTATAAATAACAATAATAGAAAAAAAAATAAACCTACAATACCACTCATAACAAATCTAAAAAATGTAAAAAATTATATCCAAATTTATTTACAGCTATTTTTCCTAATATAGGATTTATGGTTAAAAAAATACCAGAAAGCATTATTAATAAAAAGTCTTTAAACATATAATATAATATATTAAAAATTACTTTTCATTGAATTTATTAAATTTTCGCCATAAATATTATCTAGGTTTTCTTGTTTTTTTGATTTACTTTTTTCTGGTTTAAACGGATTATATATTTTTTCTTTCTTATTACCATACGAGTCTACTTGTATGCCTGTTTTCTTTTTTATTTCATTTCTAACATATTCAGGAACCCAATGATTCCAACTAATCATAAGTAGGTTAGGATGAATATATTTACAATTAAACCCATCCTTTTCTAATATACTTATAATGTAATTTAAACACTCTGCTTGATTATAATTTGGATATCCTATTAATATTTCAGGCATTACAAAAGAACAAAAATTTAGTTGTTCTCGTTGTTTTGAAGAATGTTTTATTTTTATATGTATTCTTTTTAATAATTTATTAAATAATTCTAATCTATTTAAATCTATTTTTTGTTTTGTTTGGTATAGTTCATCTATATTTATTCTAGGTGTATCTTCTTCCATTTTTAATATTTAATATTATAATAATATCAAATATTAAATTTATTAAACAACCGTTGTTTCTATAAACATATCAAATGTTGTATCCTCTAAGTTAGTATCATAAATATATTTTATATTTTTATATTTTAATATTATAGTAGGGTAAGATTCTATATTATAAAGATTTGCCATATCACTTCTCTTATCTACATCTATATCTTCAAACACTAAATTATATTTTTTATTGTTTTTATATCTTTTTTTTATATCTTTCATTTTAATAATTGTTTCTTTTGAATGTGGGCACCACCTTGCATAAAATAAATATATATAAGCTGGTTCTCTTATTATAGAGTTATCGTATTCGTTGTTTTCAAAATATATATTTTTTTTTTTATTGTAAAATTTATATATTAAAAATGTTGCTAAAATAATTATAAATATTAATATTATAAAAAAATACATTTATTATATATAATATTATATATAATAATTATTATACGAAAAAAAAAATATTAAAATATATATATATATATTTTATATGATCGTAATTATTAATAATAAATACATTATAATCAAAAATTACAATGAATTAATGCGTCTAAAATATGAAAATAAAAATAATACAATCGAACATATCAAATATAAATTTTTTTTATCTACTATATATTAAGTAATGAAAACATATAGTAAAAAAGATTATAATAGCGGTGAAGGTATGTTAACGTCTGTTTGGGGTCCTGGTATGTGGCATTTTCTACATACAATAAGTTTCAATTATCCGACTAATCCTACTAATGAAGAAAAATTAAATTATAAAAATTTTATATTAAGTTTAAAACACGTTTTACCATGTATTTATTGTAGAATAAATTTAAAAAAAAATATATTAGAAAAACCTATAACGAATAATATTATGAATAATCGTGATACATTTTCCAAATATATATACGAATTGCACGAAGATATAAATAAAATGTTAGGAAAAAAATCGAATTTAACTTATTATGATGTAAGAGAACGATATGAACATTTTAGAGCAAGATGTAACAAAAAAAAAGGTAATAAAAAAGAAAAGGGATGTACTGATTCTTTATATGGGGAAAAATCTAAATGTATAATAAAAATAGTTCCCTATACTAAAAAATGCAATACATTTCAAATAAATAAAAAATGTATAAAAAAAAGATTAAAAACTACTAAAGTCATTAACAATAGGTAAAGGTAAATATTGACCAACATTATTTGAACGATAATTAGGAACCTTTTTACATTCAAAAGATGGTTCAGGACATCTTTCGCAAGCAGGACAAGGAGGACAGGTCCCATCAGTTCCTTTTATTTGTTGTAATTCTTTTTTTAATTCGTTTAATTTATTCTTATAAAAGTCAATATCATTGTTTCTTAATGATTTTTTTTCATCATCAAATAAAGACATAGAACCTTGATTAAACATATTTGAAAATGGATTATCTAAATTATTATTATCTTTATTATCTAAATTATTATCTTTATTATTTATGTTTGATTCGTTATTATAATTTTGAGATGGTTTATTATTTTCATTATAATTTTGAGATGGTTTATTATTTTCATTATAATTTTGAGATGGTTTATTATTATAATTTTGAGATGGTTTATTATTATAATTTTGAGATATTTTATTATTTTCATTATAATTTTGAGATTGTTTATTATTTTCATTATAATTTTGTTTTTGAGATATTTTATTATTTATATTTGCTTCATTATTATAATTTTGTTTTTGAGTTGTTTTGTTAGTTATATCATCATCATACCAATTAAACAAGCTATTATTGTTTGTAATATTTTTATTAATTTCTTTATTTTTTTTTTTATCTTTTGAATTATCTTTTGAATTATCAGAATATTTTTCATGTCCTAAAAAGGAATGAAAAGAAGGACATACTGGCGGTATAACCTGTGTTTTTAATATATAGTCACTGTTGTTACATTCATTACTATCATTATTATCATTACTATCACACTTAGGAACAGGTAAACTATCGTATCCTTCAAGTGTTATAATATCATTATAGTTTAATACTGAAAATATTAAAATAACAAATAATAATAGTATTCTAATCCAATAATTTTTTATTTCCATTATAATTTATACATATTTTTTATTTTTATATAACTATGAACCACACATCAAACAATCATCTTCTTTTTGTTTTTCAGGAGTAATAGTGAATTGTTGTGCCTGATGTTTTGCTTTTCTTCTTAAATAATAAAGGCCAGTTTTTAATCCAGATTTCCAAGTATATAAATGCATTTGTGTTAAATTTTTATAATTTGGTTCTTCAATCCATAAATTCATAGATTGACTTTGGCATATATATATAGCTCTATCTCTACACATATCAATAATAGGTTTCATAGACATATCCCAAACAATTTTATACCTCTCTTTAATATTATCAGGAATGTTTTTAATATTTTGTATAGAACCTTTGTCTTTAATAAGTTGATTTTTAATTTCACTATCCCATAATTCTAAATCACATAATTCTTTCATTAAATGTTTGTTAATAACAATAAACTCTCCTGCTAGTGTTCTTCTCGTATAAATATTACTTGTAAAAGGTTCAAAACATTCATTATTAGATAATATTTGACTGGTTGAAGCAGTAGGCATTGGAGCAATACACAACGAATTTCTCACACCATTCTTGATAATTTTATCTCTTAATATATCCCAATTATATCTAGACGAAGGTTGTTCATTCCATAAATCAAATTGAAATAAACCCTTACTTAAAGGAGAACCTTTAAATGATGAATAAGGGCCTTCTTTTATAGAAAGTTCTAAACTTTTTGACATAGAAGAATGATACATTGTTTCAAAAATCATTTTATTTAATTCTTTAGATTCCTTACTATCAAATGGGTATTCTAGCATAGCAAATGTGTCAGCTAAACCTTGAATACCAATACCGATAGGTCTATTTTTAATATTACTAATTTTTGTTTTTTCAGTAGGATAAAAATTCTTATCTATAATTTTATTTAAATTTTCTGTTACAATACCGGTAATTTTATATAACTCATCAAAGTCAAAATATTTATTAAATAATTTATTAATATCTGTAAATCCTCCAATTTTTTTTTTTCCATCATATAGTAAAGGTAGTGTTTTGTAATCGTGGTCTTCTTTGAAATTATCGAATTTTTCTTTTGTAATATATATTTCTTTAAAGAAAATGTTTTTAGATAATAAAAAATTCTTTAATCTTTTACACCATATACATTTATCGGTAGTATAAATTGTAATATTATCATTAAAAATATAATTTTCTTGTTTTACAAATGAAGACAAAGAAATACTCGCAAGATTACATACAGCACTCTCTTTATCGTCACTATATTCTATAATTTCACAACAAAGATTAGATGATTTAATTGTTCCTAAATTTTTTTGATTACTTTTCATGTTACAAGAATCTTTATATAACATATAAGGTGTTCCTGTTTCCATTTGACTATCCAGAATTTTAAACCATAATGTTCTAGCATTAATTTCCTTAATATATTTTTTTTCATTTACATATTTACTATATAAATCTTCAAATTCCTTACCATAAACATCAGAAAGTCCTTTACATGTATTTGGACACATTAAATACCATTTTCCATTATCTTCAACTCTTTTCATAAATAGGTCAGGTATCCATAAAGCATAAAATAAATCTCTTGCTCTATACTCTTCATCACCGTGATTTTTTTTCATATCTAAAAATATCTCAATATCTCCATGCCAAGGTTCAACATAAATAGCGAAACTTCCATTTCTTTTACCTCCACCTTGATCAACATATCTAGACGTGCCGTTAAATACTTTTAACATTGGTGAAATACCATTAGATTTACCATTTGTTCCTATAATATCACTACCCTCGCATCTAATATTATGAATATGAAGACCAATACCACCAGCCCATTTTGAAATATTAGCACAATCTTTTAATGTGTTAAAAATACCATCTATACTATCGCTTTCCATACCCAATAAATAACAAGAACTTAATTGTGGATTTTTAGTTCCAGAATTAAAAAGCGTAGGAGTAGCGTGAATAAATTTTTTTGTACTAAGACAATCGTATGTTTCTTTCACTTTGTCAAAATCATCGCCATGAATTTGTAAAGCGACCCTCATCCATAAATGTTGAATTCTTTCAACAATAATTCCGTTAGAACGAATTAAATATGCTCTTTCTAATGTTTTATATCCAAAATAATCAATAAGATAATCTCTTTCATAATTAATAAATGAATTAATAATTGTGTAATTTTTTTTTACTAACTCATAATAGTCATTGGAAATAAAATTTGTATTTTTATTTAAATTTTTTACACAATTTAAGAATGATTCTGAAACTTCTTTTTGATGATTTGAAATAATAATCAACGAAGCTAGAATTGTATAATGATAATGAGTTGAACTCATCATAGTGCATTGTTCTGCCATAAGTTCGTCTATTTTTTTAGTTTCAATATTATTATATAACTGATCGAAAATTTTATCAATTAATTTTTTATAATTAATATCTAAATTTTTTTTAGTTCCTAATTTTTTTGTTCTAGATAAAATTTTAGTATAAGAAAAATCTTCATTTTTTTTATTTCTTTTGATTACATTGATAGAATGTTTATTCATTATATAATATATAATTTTTATTTTATATATTTTTATTTTATATATTACATATTTTTATATGTTTTGAATTAAACATTTAATTTCTTTTTTTTTTGGAGCACGATTTATATAATTTCCATTTTTTCTTTCTTCGATAATAATATCCCATACATTTTTTATTTTTTCAAAAGATGAATTAAACCAATATTTACATCTCGGGATTAATACACAAGAGAATGTTTCAAGTTTCCAAAATATATTTTTATACCATTTTAAATTTTCATTATCCTTTGGATTATTTAAATGATATGTTAATTGTTCAAAATTAATATCTAAGTCTAAATAATCATAATAATAATGAGTATCATCTTTAATATAAACTATTATAACTCCTTTTTGTTTTTCATCAGAACTTTTATAAATAGTACCATCCTTTATAAAATCATTATAATCTTCATATTCTATAAATTTTGTTTCTACAAAATCACATTCTTCCAAGTTACATACCTCCATTTGTAACTGGGTCTGAATATAATAATCTTTTTTAGGATTACTATTTATTACTCTTGATACTACGTTTTTTATTTCTATCATTCTTCCAAAATTATTATCACCTACAACTATACCATCTGGCGATGCTGCTAAAAAGTCGTATTCGTTATGAGGGATACAACCAAACTCTTCTATCTTTGTATTATATATTTTCTCGTAAATCGCAGTAGTAATAGGTTCGTATTTATGTCCCCAAGTCATTGCATTTTCGGATAAAGAGTTGTAATTCTTAATTATATATGGCTTACATTTTTCATATATTAATTGATTAACACATCGTTCATTTTCGGAAAATGCTTTCCAACCGTTACTTGCCGTAATATGATTATATCTAAATTTGTACCAATCTTCTGTTCTTTGTTCTGGTTGAGGTATATTTTTTAGATATTGTATATAATCTTTATTTTCTACTGAATTATATGTATAAGAATTATTATAGTTTCTTATTAAATTATTTTTTTTTAGAATGTATATAATAGACAAATTAAACGAATTTGTAATTTCTATAAAATATTCAAAATAAATATATAAATGTATGTATATATAATCATAATATTTAGGTTCTGTAATTAAATTAATATTTTCATTTAATAATTCATATATTTCACTTTCAATTAAATTTAAATATTCATAAGGTAATATATCATTAAAATTCAAATTATAATATATCATTTTTTTAAATTCATTTAGTTTTTCGTCCATTATATTAATTTATAAGTTAATATTATATCAATTTTTTTTAATATTTTTTAATGTTGTATTTTTACTTTGACTAATTACAAAAGAAGAAGTTAAAATATTAAAAGAAAGGTCTGTTATATTCTCGATCTCCCCAATTTCATTATTATAAATTATATCTACATTTTTACTAGATTTATTTTTGTCTATCATTTTAATTAGTAATTTTATCTGACTATTTAATTCTTTTTCATTTATTTCTTCATTATATATTTTATTTATGTATTTTTTCAGTTTTTTCATTTTTTCGGTTTTTGATAATTTACACCATTTACCTTTTTTATTTCTTTCCATTTCATTATTCAAAAATATATTAAGATCATCCATACTTGTTATTTTATTTCTACTTGTATTATATTTTAAAGTTTTTAGATGTTTGTTCTCATTCATATAATATATATATATAATAATGTTTATATCTTATATAATATGAAAAAAATAATTTATAATACAAATATCAAAAAGAATGTAATTGATTCAGAAGAATTATATGACATAAATAACCATTTATTATATATAGATAAAATATATAATAATGTTGAATTTATTCATAGAAATTATATAGAAAATGAAATTAAAAAAAAATATAGTTCTTATATTCAACAAGATAAAAGAAAAAGAAAATATAATAATGAGATGCATATAAAATATGATGAATTAATATATAAATTATACATGAGTAATTTATCTTGTTATTATTGTAAATGTATTATGTATTTAGTATATAATAATAAAAATAATAGAAGTCAGTGGTCTTTAGAAAGATTAAATAACGATATCGGTCATTATACAAATAATACATGTATTAGTTGTTTAGATTGTAATTTAAAAAGAAGAACAAGCAATCACGAATATTATAAAAAGTATAAAACAATCAGTATAAAAAAAATATAAAAGATTATATTAAATAAGTTTAATGAATAATAATATAATAGATCAAAACGAGTTATTATTAAGTAAAATAATGAAATTTTATAATAAAAATAACAACTTTAACAAAATGTTGAAAATAATTAATGGCGAATCTAACATATCATTAAGAATAATTGACTGGTTTACAACTAATTATGCTAAGAAATATTTTACAATATATAGTACAAAGAGAGACAAACGATTTAAAGTTTACGATAATTATAAATTAAAATTAAAGGCTTATAAAAAATCAAGATTTGACCCATTTTGTAGATGGGACCGCATACAAGTTCCTTTTGGGGATAACGAATACAGTATAGAAACAACCTTAGGTCAATTAAATTTTTTTAAATGGGCTTTAGAATATGACATAATTAAATATATAGAAGAGAATTATAAAAATATAGAAGATGATATGAATAATAATAATAGTTTATCAAAAAGTAAGAAATCGTATAATACAAATACTAGAAAAAAAAGAGAAGAATTGTCTGTCTCTGCTATTAAATGTTTAAAAAAAGAACTTGTTAATATAACTATGAATTTTAATTGATTTTTAATTGACTTTTATTTAAAAATTAATTGATTATATAAATAAATGGGGAATATATTAGGTAATAAAATCCCCATAGTATCCTTTAATTATATAGAAGAACACATTAAAGACGAAAATTATATTTTAATTAATACTCTTGATAAAGAAAATCAAGAGTATTTGATTAAAAATACAATTAACCATATAGAAGAACCCTCTATAATTAATAAACTAAATAAAAGAAATACTGTTATTGTATACGGGAAAAATTGTCGTGATTATTCTCCATACTATAAATATAATCAATTAAAAAAACTTGGTTACGAAAATGTGTACGTTTATAATGGAGGATTGTTTGAATGGTGTATTTTACAAGAAATTTTTGGTGATGATAATTTCGAAACAACATCAAAATGTAAAGATATTTTATTATATAAATAGCGTTACGCCTATGGAAAACTATAAATAAATTGTATTTTTTTTAAATGTATTAATAATTTTAAGTTAATAAATTTTAAGTTATTTATATTCATTTAATAAATCATTAATGTTTTGTCCTTTTGAATTAAATGCACTTTTTTTATGAATTCTATGTAAAACTTCGAATGTTTTTATATTGTAAAATTTTTTCCCTTGTCTCCATAATCTTAACCATAATTCATAATCTTCAATACCATCATAATTTACTTTCCAAAAACACAATTCTTTTTTAATTAGAGAACTACTGTTTATTATAGGATTTCCGTATAAAAAATTATAATCACTCAAATCCTCTAATGGTATATTTGGATATGTATTCAAATCGCCAAAATATTTACAATTTGTTCCTATTACATCGTATTTTTCAGTAAATTTAATCTGATTTTTTAATTTTGTAGGATACCAAATATCATCTACATCAATTAAAGATATCCATTTATAATTAGAAAAAAATAACATTTTATTTAAAGCTTCTGATTTACCTTTAATTGTATATAGATCATACACTTTAATTCTTTTGTCTCGTTTTTCATTTTCCTTTGCTATTTTATAAACTGACGAGTTTTTATCATATCCATTTACACCTATAATTAATTCCCAATTTTTATAACTTTGTGAAATAATAGAATTTAATGTTTCTGGTAAAAATTCTATTCCATTATAAATAGGTAAAAGTATTGAAATCATAGTATATCTTATTTAATTCTTTTTAAATATATTCACCTTTTATTATAGAATTATAACAAAAATTTTTTAAATATAAACCAACTATTAACATTTGTATCTTTTAATAATAAGAAGTCATTTATATTATTAGCTAAACAATGTAAAATAATATATTGGTCATCTTTAATTAATAGGTTATTTTTAAAAAAAAAATCTACTTTATCATAATAAGTTTTTTTATACCAACCTATTTTATTTTTATGAATAATAAAAAATCCTCCTGATATTGAATTTTGTTCATATGGAACAATTTTACTATTTAATATATTTTTAATATATTCTTGTAATATATTTTTATTGCATACATAAGAATAATAAATTGCATTTTTATTTAATGATTTTATTACGTCGTAATTAGGCCATTTTTTATTTATCATAGGTTCTCGGAAATATCCTATATCACACCATATATAATAATCTGTATTAAAATATTTATTATTATATGTTTCATATACAAAATTTATTTTTTCAGACCATAACATATTAAGTTTCCAATCAGTATTAAAAATACTATTATTATTCAATAAATAATTTTTAGTATGATTTTCTATCCATTTTTTTTCCCATTTAAAACCATAAAATTCATCAAATTCTTTAATAATAATTTTAACATTTTTATGTATAAAATCCTCTAACATATAATAACTTTCTTTATTAGTATAAATAACCAAATAAAAGTTATCTACTAAGTCTTTAAAATGATTCATCCATTTTTTGTATATTATTTTATCAAATTTAGAATTTAAAATATACCACGCGGATACTATAGTTATCATTTATATATTAAGGGTTCTAATATTTAAATAACATTTTGTCTCATTATGTCTTTACGAAGATTTAATAAAGTATAATTATAACAATTATTAATTTAAACCTTATACATATTTATATATTAATGGAAGATTTTAAACTACAAAAAATGTTAAAAAGAGAATGGATAAGTATAGAAAAACAAGTAGATATAAAAGAGAAAAAAATATTATTAATGATAAAGAAAGGATACAATGACATAGATATAGTTTTAAATAATTATTATTTAATATCAGAATTAATAAAATTAAATAATACAGATTCAGATTATTATATTTATATTAATATAATTTTACCTTATATAGTTAAAAATTACTTAAAGTATATTAAATATACTATAAAGCCTAATAAAATAAAAAAAAAACTAAGTAGTAAAGACTTTATAAGATTAAATAATAGTAATTTAAATATAGATAATTCAATAGATATAATTGTAATTCTAATATTAAAAAAACTGATTAAATATAATCAGGTTATTTATTATTATAATATAAAGTACTTAATTTCAATATATAATATTAATGTATATGTTAAAGAAATTGTTAATTATTATTTAGATAAGTTTTCTTTTTTACCAATTGATATATTAAACAACTCTTCTTCAGTTATAGAAAATAATAATATTTTTGAATATTTTCATATATCATTACATGAACATCAAAAAAAAATATATAATATTTTTAAAAATAATAGTAATAAATTAATTTTTTATACTGCTCCTACAAGTAGTGGAAAAACATTAACACCAATTGGTCTATGTGAAGAGTATAAAGTAATTTTTATATGTGCTTCTAGGCATATTGGTATGAATTTAGCAAAAAGTGCAGTTAACGTTGGAAGAAAAATAGGTTTTGCTTTTGGTTGTAAAACAATAGATGATATTAGATTACACTTTTTCTCAGTAAATACATACACAAATGATAAGCATAAAAGGCCTATTCATACAGACGGTATAAATGTTGAAATGTTAATATGTGATTTATTTTCGTATGAGTCGGCGATGTTATATATGAAATCTTTTTTTGATATTAAAAAAATAATATTATTTTGGGATGAACCAACTATTTCTATGGATTATGATTCTCACCCTCTTCACGAAATTATTGAATTAAATTGGAGAATTAATGAAATTCCAAATATAATTTTATCATGTGCAACATTACCAAATAATTTAGATTTATTAATTCAAAATTACAAAAAAAAATTTGAAGGAGAATTTTATAATATAGATTCAATAGATGAACATACTAATATAACATTAGTTAATAATGATGGTAATATTATAATGCCTCATATGTATTTACATAATAAAAATGATATAAACAATTATTTAAATACGCTTGGAGAAAAGTATAAAAAATTTTTAAGTATAGAACAATGCTCGAAATTTATATTAAACTCTAAATTATTAAATGAATTTACAGATATTCATTCAAATATTACAACTATAAATTCTAAAACTATTAAGAACTTTTATTACTATATATTAAAAAATGAGGAAATAGTAAATATACCAAATATAACATTTGATAATTCATTATGTTTTAGTACAACTTCTTCTATTAATATAAACTATGGACCTGGATTATATATAGTCGAAAACGACTATAAAAATATGATAGAAGATCTTGTTAAAGATATTAATATAAATAAAAATGCGTTACAAGAAGTAGAAAATGATATTAATTATAACTTGTCTCTCAGCGAAAAACTAATTAGATTAAAGAAAGATTTGGAAGATAAATTAAAAAAAGAAGAAGGAAAAGAAAATAAAATAACCGACCAACGTTTTGATAATGAGACAAAAAATATAATGAAAAAAATAGAATTAATTGAAAAAAAATATAAATCTATAAATCTTGATGATAAGTATATACCAAATACTTTTAGTCATTATTCAAAATGGAATAAAGAAAATAAATTTAAAAAATTAGATTTATTCAAAAGTGATATTGACCACGAGTATATAAATAAAATTATAGAATTGGATATTTCATTTGATTATAAAATATTATTATTAATTGGTATAGGTATTTTAACAAATGATAATAATGAATATAATACTGTCATGAGGGAATTGGCCGATTCTAAAAAATTATTATTAATAATAGCTTCTAGTGATTATATATATGGAACAAATTATCAATTTGCACATTGTTATTTGTCTCATAATATTGCTAACATAACCCAAGAAAAAATAATACAAGCAATTGGTCGTGTAGGTAGAAAAGAAAAGAATAAACGTTTTACATTTAGAATATTAAACGACGAACATATAAATATTTTGTTCAGAGACAATAAAAACATGGAAGGAGATAAAATGAATAAATTAATGTCTTAAATTATATAAAATATTTTATTGTAGACAAAATTAGTCATTGTTCTCTCCTTTATTTCCATTACGAATTATTTAAAAGACAATCCAAAATTATTGTGTATTACCTGTAAATTATTATAAAAATTATATACATTCTCAAGATAAACTTTCGTCGTGTATTACAACTTGTAAGTTTGTGTGCACCACCATTTGTTGCCACCTGTATATTCGAAGATGATATGAATGAGGGCACCAGCGATGACATAATCGACCATGTGTGGGAGACCTATATTAGTGAGGGTCACGATAATAATGAGGTTCATAATACCGATGACGAAAGCTTCAATGAGAACAGTTTTTACTGGTCTTTCCATTTTAATATAATACAAGAAAATAATCTTGACTGAGTTTTAGAACATCGGTATCTAAAGTTACTAAACGTCTTTGATTAGGACCGAATGATGTAAATATTTAGTGTTCAATGTTTATCGTCAATATTTTTAGTGTCTTCTAATAAATATTCAGTGACAATAAAAATATTGAAGTAGATAAAATGAATAAATTAATCGCTTAAATTATAATATTATATATTATTATATGACTTGTGGTGAAAATTGTAATTGCGGAGAAAATGGAAAATTAGAAAATGGTAAAAAACATACTCTTACAAATCTAAAAAAATGGGAATATACATTATATACTACATTGGTTGCTTTTTTAGTATTTAATAGTATTACATACTCAACCTTAAATACTTTAATAAACGGTATTTGTGATTCTAAAGGTTGTCCTACTAATTTAGGTTTTATTTTACATTTAATAGTATTTACTTTCTTAATTAGAATGTTAATGTAAAATATAGTTTAATAATAATCTATATAATTATTAAACTATGCTTATTAATTCATATGGAAATAATAAATATTATATTAGAAAAAATAAAGAATTAATTCAACTAAAAAATAAATATAATATTATTATTTTAAATAATGAAAATTTTTATATAAAACAATTTGATATTTATATAAAAATAAAAAAAAATTATCCATTTTCTAGACCAATAATTAAATATATGAATATGGATTATATAAATTATTATCTAAAAAAATCTAATTTTTATAATTTTGATATAAAAATAGAATGTATAACTTGGGTTCCAACATTAAGAATAAATAATATAATAATTGATTATATTAAATATAATAAAATATTTAGCAATGCTTATAAATATATAATAATTTATAACAATTTGAATTCATTATTTGATGATCTTATATATTATTCTATAAAATCCTTTATATTATGAATATATAATGAGTTGTAATGAACTTTTAAAGATAAATATTCAAAGAAAAATATTAAATGACGTAGGCATACAATCTTCATTGTATACAATGAGGAAACAAATTATGAATACTCAATTAGATAAAAATTTTAAAAACGATTCTTATCAGAGATATTTAAATAAAAAAAAACTATTCTTATGTAAAAATCCTGTGATAGGTATTCCAAATAAAGGTAATAAAACAAACTCGTTTAGTTTAAATTGTAATTGTAAATGTTCAAAATAAAATATATTTAAAATATAATGAATTATTATAATTCAGTATTATATACATTTATAACAACTATTATCATATCCTTTATAATTTATAGGTCTGCTTTTAAAAATAACAAACCACAATGTTCTAATTTTGTTGTAAATGTGTATTTATATTTGGCGTTATCTTTATCATTAGTTGGATGTTTTATTCATTTTTATAATTACCTTTTAAATGACAAAAACAATATTGATAAATTGGAAAAAAATGATAAAATATATAATGAAAATTATATATATATAATTATATCTTTTATAACTGCGATTATATCTATCGTATTATTATCATTAAGACCTCTATTTAGTAAAAAAGGTTTTATTTATAATCATGTATTATGGTTAATATTTATAGCATCTATTTCTGTCTCTTTGTATCCTTATTTTAAATCATTAGAATATTCGGTTATATTACAAAGATGTTTGATATCAACAAGTTTGATATTTATATTAATGACGTTAATAGTTATTTATATACCTGATTTTTTAAAATCAACACATAATAATTTTATAATTGGTTCAATAATTGCGTTGTTTGTTATTATTTTTACAGAATTATTTTTGATTATGACATCACAATATTCCGACAATTTGTATAGATTTATTTCTTATATAGTAATATTTTTATTTTCATTGTTTATATCGTATGATACAAAAGAAATATATGATTATGCAAAGGTTTGTGTAAATTCGCCAAATTATCCTTTTTTCTCAACAAATTTATTTTTAGATATTATTAATATTTTGGTAAGGTTTATAGGGATAAAATAATATGTTATCCACAAATAGTATAAAAATATTAAGTAATCTAGATTATAAAATAAAAAAATAAGAATTTTATTAATTTTATTTATAATGAAATCCAAAAACACAATAAAAGTTAGAAATAATATTAATAAAGATATTATTAACCCCACCACTATAAAGAATTATATAGAAAAAACAAAATAAACAAAACATTTAACATTTCAAACAATTTGTAAGTATTTGAATAATTTACTTAATTTATCTCGATAATAATTAATATATCTATTATATAATACTAATTATAAAAAATTTGTAAATATGTTTAAGGAATATTTACAAAATGAAAGAGAATATAGTTTTTTACAAATGAAAAATATTTTATATAAACAAAGTTTAGATTATAATGATATAAATAATAAAAATATTATATTTGTTTAAAAGAAAAAACAAACGCATTTTGTTATTATAACTTCAATATACCTATATCACTTTAATTTTATGCTTGATTTTATATAAAATAATAATATAAGTTATTTATATTTTAATAATAATATTGAAATGTTTATTGATTTTACTATATATCTTATGAAGAAAAAAAGTATCAAAAAGAAACCTTCCAATATAAATATGGCATTATACGAAATAAGTATTTGAATTAGTTATAATATTTTAAAATATTATGTTTTTTAAAATATTATGTTTTTTAAAATATTATATAATTATGGAGTTGCTGGGACAGACTTTTCAACTGATGTTGTAATTATGGAGTTGCTGGGACAGACTTTTCAAAATGAGGACTCATGTATTTTTGTAGATTAAAGTAAGTTAGTTCTACAGATTGATCAATATTTAGAAGTTTTTTTAGTTTAGAGTCTGGGATAATCTTTCGCCCATTGTCTTTATCTTGTAGTTTATTCTCGCGAATATAATTGGTCATTTCCTTAGTTACATCGGTTCTAGCCATCATAAAACCCTTCTCTTTACCTAGAAAATTTGCTAGTTCATCACTGATTTTGGTAGGTTTTACAAAACCACTTGGTGCTCGGGTTCCTTTATTTTTTTTTTTTTTAGCATGAACCTTGTCAAGAACTTTCATTTCCTTAGATACAGACTTTTCAACAAGTTTTAGTTCATTTCTTAATTTAGACATTTGACCTTGAATGTCTTGAACAAGAACGGAAATATTAGTGAATTGTTGAACGGTTTGGTCTAATAGTTCAGTATCAGAAGTATCAGATTCCAATACCTTTACTACATTATCTTCCTTTACTGGTTCTTCTTTTTTAGGCGAAACAATTTCAGTTTTGCTTTCAACAGGTTTAGGTTTTACTTCCTTTTTAGGTTTAGTTTGTTTTTTCTTATCGCTTGCCATTATACATATAGTTATTATATCTATTTATATTGTTTTTACCTCTTAATTATATTAATATTATTATTAATATTATTATTAATATAATTATTATTATTATTATTATTATTATTATTGTTATTGTTATTATTATTATTATTATTATTATTGTTATTGTTATTATTATTATTATTATTATTATTATTATTGTTATTATTATTATTATTATTAATATTATTATTGTTATTATTATTATTATTATTATTATTATTATTAATATTATTGTTATTATTATTATTATTAATATTATTGTTATTATTATTGTTGTTATTATTGTTATTATTATTGTTATTATTGTTATTATTATTGTTTTACCTGTTAATTAATAATGATACTAAAAAAAAAATTGATTTAAAGATTATGATATATATAATGTATAATGGCAGCACAAATCGTAAAAGCTTCTCAATTCTCTGTAAGTGATAACATCATTTACACTAAACCAAAAATTAATAATTCTGGTGGAAAAAGTGTTGGTATTATCAATTCTATGAGTAAGAAGACATTACTACTACAGACACCACTTATGATGAATTGGGGAGTTAATATTTATGATAACCCAAATGGTAATAGTTATGATATCAGTCTTCAATTTCCTAGAAGTGAGTTTAGTAATGATTCTACTGACGAACTTTTAAAAATGTTGAGTGATTTCGAAGATAAAATCAAAACAGATGCTAAAAATAATTCTAAAGAATGGTTTGGAAAACAAAATATGTCTTCAGAAGTAGTTGATGCTTTGTGGAGTCCGATGTTAAAATACCCAAAGGACCAAAGTACTGGCGAACAAGATAAAACGCGTTCTCCTACACTTAAAGTAAAACTTCCAGTATGGGAAGGCGAACATAAATATGAATTATTTGACCTAGACCACGAGAAATTAATTCCGAATGATGATAATACAAGCCCAGAAGTCTTTATTAAAAAAGGTAGTAATATTGCTTGTATTATTCAATGCGGTGGAATTTGGTTTGCTAATGGTAAATTCGGTGTAACATGGAAATTATATCAAGGTGTTGTAAAACCAGTTGAAAATTTAGAACAAGGTAAATGTCATATTACAATTTCAACAGAAGAAGAGAATACTATTCGGAATGAAGTAGTTGAAAATGAAGATAAAAGCGAAGATAAAAAAGAAATTTATGATAGTGATGGTGAGGATGAAGAACAGACTGAAGAACCATCAGAAGAACCATCCGAAGAACCTGTAGAAGAACCTGTAGAAGAACCTGTAGAAGAAGAAGCCCCAAAAACAAAAACAAAAAAAAACAAAAAAGCAGTTAAGAAATAATTAATATAACATCCGACAATAACGAAAAATCATATATATTATAATAATTAATTATAGGAATACCCATACATTTAAATATTTTTTTATTTGTCTCATAATTGAATGATAAATCTAAACCACTATATTTAAATGTAATATAATCACCTTTTTTTTTATTATTTAAATCAAGATAAATAATTATATTATTATTATCATCAATATCAACATAGTCTGGTAATATTATTTCTATATTTATTTTTAAATTTAAGGATTCAAACAATAATTCTTGGTGCCATAAAGGAATATATAAATCGTGTTCTTTTAATAAATATAACTCTTTATTAATCACCTTATCTAAAGTTGTTTTGATATTATAACTTCTATAATTCAATATATGACTATGTAAAGGTTCATAAAAACTTTTAAATATTAAATAAGTAGAATAAATTAATTCTTCGTCAAAATAAAAAAAAGGTGATGTTTTTTTTTCTTCTGTTTTCAAATACTTATATGCTTCGTTAATAAGATGAAAATCCTTACTATTACTTTTGTCTGGATGATGTTTTAAACACGCTTCATTATATTTGGCTTTTAAAATTTTATAATTAATATTATTTTCATTAATATTTAATATTAATAAAGCTTTTTTTCTATCCATTTAATAAAAATATAAATTATGTTTTTAATTGAATTAGATAAATAACAAAACATTCGATATGATATACAGACCTATAATTATTATTATATTTTTGTATAATATTTAATAATTCTTTAAATAGTGACGATAATTGAATATTTTCAAAATATCCTTGTTTAAATAATTTAAATATTATTTCTGTAAAAGCTTCATTTATATCTAAATTATATGTTAATATATCATATATTTTTTCTCTTATAATAAAATAATCTATCTCTTTATTTATTATAATATTTATTATAGGTTCTAATCGTTTATAATTATTTATAGTTTTCATATTACTTTTATTTTTATTCTTAACAATAATTTTAAATTGCTTTTTTACTATACAAGGTATATATGAAATATGTTGAGTACATATTATAAAGTTTATATTTTTATTTCTTAAAAATATATGAAATATTTCCAATAATTCGCATTTGATATAATGAAAATTTTTACATATAATATAATATTTTTTATTTATACATATTTCACACATATAATTATAAAACGAAATCCATATATTATAAGAATTTTTTCCCAATATTTCGAAATCTATTTCAATATGAACGTCTGTTATCGTGAAATAATATAAATTATCATTTATATCTAATTCAACTTTTCTTGAATAATTTAATTTGGAAGGACTTATTTCCATACATATTTTTTTAGCAGTTTCATATTTAGACGTATTACTCGGTCCATATATTAAATAATTCATATATATCATAAATAATAATAATTATTTAATAACAATTAATATTATTATATAATGAACATAATATTAAATATAGATGATATAAATCCAAATTCAATATCATTTTATAATCCAATAAAAAATAAATTTAAGAAATATGAAAAATTTTACAAAATAGTATATAATTGTAATAATTTTACAATAAATACCTTGATAATATCTATACCTTTACAAGAAACATTTTATATAGACAATGAGAAAAAAATATTATCATTTTCTCATAAAATAAAAGATAGATTAAAAATATTAGAAACCGAAACACTAAAAAAAATTACGTGTTTTAATAAAAAATATAGATTAATATTAGATTTATCTTATAATAATTTAATATCTAAAATAAATATAAATTGCATTACTTTAAGAATATATGGGATTTGGAATAATGATTTAGATGTAGGTTTGGTTTATAGATTTATATATTGATTATTTTTTTATTTTGGGGTCTACTATATAATAATTCATAATTGTATATTTAAAATAAGATATTACAATTGCTAAAGATACTAAAATATAAATCATGTTTAAATAACTACTATTATCTTCTTTAAATATAATATAAGATAATACTGTAATACATATATAAATAACATTTGTCCAAAAATCCCAAATATAAATTATATTTGGGATATTATTATTATTAATTCTATTATAAAAGCTATATGTTATATATATTTCATATAATAATGTTATTATTATAGCTATTGATGGGTAATATAATCGGTCTATTTTTTCTTGTATAATTTCACTTGTCAAAGTTAAGATGGATATAATAATTAAAAAATTAGACCATATTATTATATTTGATTTACCTGAATTTATATTTTCTTTATATATGAAAGTAAGAACTAAACTCCCAATTATTATTCTTAAAAATATACCTACAATTAGTATAGAGATAAATATAATCTTATAATCATCCATATTAACATATTATATTATATTTATTTTTTATATAACCCTTCAAATCTTCTATATTTCTACTTTCAATTTCTAATTTTAAAAATTTAGGTTTTTTCATAGTTTTTGTTTTGTAATATATATATTCTCCATATTTTCCTTTTTTTATACATAATGTTTTATCTATTATAATTATAGAAATATAATTTATTAATGAATTTAATACTTCTACACTTATATATTGGTCGTCTATAAATTCTTCTATATTTTTATAATATTCCCATTCTAATAAAGAACTATTTTTTTTATTATAATTTATATAATAGCCATATTTTCCATTTTTTATAATTAAATTATTATTATTATAAATACCACAATTTATACTTTTATTTATTTTATTTGGTTCATCTATAATAATATCTTTGTCTATAATTTCCTTGAATTTTTTAAAAATACTGATCCATTCAGTATCTGAATATTCTATTAAATCAAGTTCATTCTCCATATTTTCTGTATATTCATAATTAAATATATGTTTATAATATTTATAACAAAATAATATGGTCTCTTTACCGATTGGTGTTATTTTAAGTTTTCCAGACTCTTCAAATGAATATTTTTCTACTTCTTCTTTTTTTATATCATTATCTTCAAAAATATAATTTGTTATAGTTATTTTGTCTCCGTTTATTTTACCTTTTTTCACATAACCTTTTTTTAGAATTTTCTCTAGAATAGATGCGTATGTAGATGGTCTTCCTATGCCTTTATTTTCTAATCTTTTAATTATTTGTGATTCTGTTAAATGAAATATTTGATTTTTTAAAACTTCATTTGCAATAATAGATATATTATTTATTTGATTTATTTTATTTAAATATTCTCCATAAATAATACTTGATTTATCTTGATTTATTATTTTCCACCCTTTAAATAATATTATTTTTTCAGTATAACTATATATATTATTTAAAGGTGCTGTTAATTCATAATTATATATAATATTTAAAGAATCGCTCATCCCTGTCTTGATTGTATGTTTATAAATAAGTGAATATAATTTGTTTATATATTCGTTTTCATAATCAGTTGTTTCTTTTAATAAATCTGTTACTCTTATTCCTTCATGTGCCTTTTTTTCATTATTAACAATAGATTTTGTATATTTGTCTCCATATTTTTTTTTTATAAAACATTCAAGTTCATTTTTAAATTCATCTGAATATGTTGAACTATCTGTTCTCATATATGTAATGTTTCCATTTTCATATAATACTTGAGCATAAGACATTGTTTGAATTGGAGACAACGAAAGACTATTACTTGCTAATTGTTGTAAAGAAATTGTTGTTAATATAGATGGTCTATTTTCTGTAACCTCTTTTTTTGTTATATTAATTAATTTATAATTGAAATGTTTAGATTTTTCTAAAAAATCTTGTATTTCTTCTTTTTCTATACTATTTGTCAAGATAAATTTGATATTATTGTTTGTAAATATACCATATACCTTATAATTTGTTTCTTTACTTGTATTTTCTATAGACAATTCATTTTCATATATTATATTAAGTGCTGGTATTTGACATCTTCCGGCACTTAATTTATTAGCAATATATTTCCACAATTTAGGAGATATCTTAAAACCTATATATAAATCCAATAATTGTCTACATTTTTGACTATTTACTCTATTCATATTTATAACTCCTTTATTTTCAAGTGAATTTAATAACGCTTTTTTAGTTATTTCATTAAATTTAATTCTTATTGTTGTATTTACATCAAGATTACATACATTACATATATGCCAAGCGATAGCCTCTCCCTCACGGTCATCATCTGTTGCTAATATTACATTTTTACTATTTTTTATTTCATTTTTTATATTTTTTATAACGGATAATTTTTCATTTTTATATTTTATATTATATGTATTAAAATCTATTTGTTCGAGAGTTTTCAATGTTGTTATATGTCCATAACTTCCTATTACTTTATATTCTTCGCCTAAATATTTTTCTATTAATTTACATTTAGATGGAGATTCTACTATTACTAATGTTTTCATTAAATAATATATATATTCTATTTTAATTCAATTTATTAGATAATATATTTTCAGGTGTTACCATCCATATAATCTCTTGAATATTCAAACCAACTAATATTATGTGATGGTTTTTTATTTTTATTTTCATATGTTTCAGTATCTATTTTATTATCTATAAATATAGACTTTAATAGCATACCCACTTTATAAGAAGCTTCATGTTGATCATCTTTACAATTTTCTATAGACTCTAGAATATCTAAAAATTCATACATTATTTTTAAATCTAATTCATTTTTTATTAATTTATTATAAATAATTGTATAATTTAAAAACAAAAAGAAACATTCCTTCTGTGCTTTTCTGTCAATTTCGGTTTTATCATCATTAGATTTCATAATATCATTTAATTTATTTATATCATCTCTTATTTTTTTACTATGTTTTAATTCTCTTATTTTTTCAGTATTATCAATAGTATTGTTAGTATTAATCATTTCTTTTAATTTTAATTTTTGTTCATAATTCATATAATATAATAGCCTAGATTATTTTTAAATTAAAATAATATTTAAATAGTACATGATGGAAGATAATTTTATAAAAATTTACAGTAATATAGGTAATATAGATCATGAATATAATAATATGTCATTAAATGATTCATTATGTGGAGGAAATAAGAAACGTAATAAGGTAAAGCGTAATAATGTAAAGACGCGTAATAAGGTAAAGCGTAATAATGTAAAGACGCGTAATAAGGTAAAGCGTAATAATGTAAAGACGCGTAATAAGGTAAAGCGTAATAATGTAAAGCGTAATAATGTAAAGACGCGTAATAATGTAAAGACGAAAAATTATTAATATTAATAAATATTATTACATATTAAAACGTAAAGTTATATATCTTATTATAAATGAGTAATTTGTTGTTGATAGGGTGTAGTAATTGGTTAGGTCGTGAAATAATTGATAAATTACTTCAAGAAAAAGATACAATAATAATAAATAGTATAGATAATTTATCATCTGAATTTTCTTCTAGACAATCGTCTGAAAACTATAGATATTTAGATACTTTCACGTTTACGTATATGGATATAAATAATTATAATAAAGTTAAAGAATTAATAAACAAAGATACAATAATAATATATAATATATGGAAGGAACCTGATAGTATAAAAGGAATATATAATATAGTCAATATATGTAAAGAAAAAGGGTATAAAAAATTAATATATAGAACTAACAAAGAACTTATTTCAAATTTTAAATCCATCTGTTCAAACTTGAACAATACGATAGGTATAGTATATACTGGTGAAGTTATTGGTAATTATGATATTAATAATAAAATGGATATTAAAGATACGTACGAGTATTATAGAAAAATAGGAAATAAAATTGTATTCAAAAAGGGATATGATTATTATAATATGGTAGATGTAGCATCATTTATTTACTTTTTAATGTATTTTGAAAATTCTGAACCAATGTGTATTAGTCAACCAACACAATATTATAAAGAAATATAATTATATATTATATGTCTTATAATAAAGATAAAACAAGCGAAGATAGAAGTTATTATTCATTTATGAAAAAAATATATAATAAAACTTATTCTAAACCAATATATGATTCAAAATCATTAAAAAATGAAATATTTGTGGATAATTCGGGTTATTTATTAAAAAAAAAAAGTATAGCAATTGGAAAACCAAAAATAACAAATTTTTATACATTGAACAATAAAAGAGAAATAAAACAAGCTAAAAAAAGATTGAGGTCTAGTGGATAATATTACATTTTTCTAGTTTTTTTCTTTTTCTTTATTTTATCTTCTTTACTTATGTGTCCAAACTTACCTTTTTCGGTAAAGAACCCAAATTTCTCTAAACGTTTTTCTTTTTTTGCTGTAAAATGTTTTTTTTTTGATACAATTCTACCATTTTTATTTTTAAACAAATCTTTTTTAAATAGCCCACCAGTAGTTTTTTCTGCTGTTCCATTGTAAACCTCTCTTCTAGAACCAAACGTTTTTTTAAAATCAACCATTATATATTTAATTAATATTATAATTTTGATAAAATAAATCACCATAACTTATGATAAATATTCTATCCATTTGTCTGTTGTAATATTACTATTTTGGTATTGTGTATTTATGTAAAATTTCCTTTTAGGATTATTTAAATCAAAATTATCATATTGACCCAAAAAACCAATTTCACTACAAGATATATCAATTTTATTTCCTATATTGACAGTTATTTGTTTATATCTAGGGAAATTAATAGATAAAAACCCACTATTTATTATTAATAGATTATTGGAAGGTGATATTTTACCTATAATACGTAACTCGTCGTTTGTTGTTGTTGTTAGATTTATATTAAGATTTTCACTATTATAATCAATAACATTTTTATCTAAATATATTAATATATCACCATAAATTGTTTTATTAAAATGATTTCCTAATTTATCCTCAAAAAAATTATCCCAAATTGTTATTATATTATTATGGTTAATAAAACCACCATAATATAAATTACCATTTATTGAAAATTGTTTAGAATAAATAACATTTCCTAAATATGAATAGGATAAATCTATACAATTATTTATACTTAAAACTAAATTTACATTCTTATCGTTAATAAACGAAATGTTTTGTGTGTTATTATCAATAGGTTGAAAAAATTCTATTACATCATTTTTTATTTTTATTGTAGATAATTTAGTTTTTTCTTTAAAAAATACATTATAAGAATAATCATATAAACTTTCACTATACGTTATAGTAGAATATACTAATATATTATAATTACTATTTTTGTAAAAATCATTATTAAAATTTATATATATAAAGGGTGTATGATATAATAAAGGATCTGGAGGATATGCTAATTTATAATAATTATCTAATTTATTCTTTACGCTATTCAATATACGCGAATTATATACCTGTTCCCAATATATTCTATATGTTGTTGAACCAACATTTTCTGATAAATAAACATTATCATCATATGAACCATAAATTATAGTATAAATAATATTTTTTGTATTTGAATTTTTATATGATATACTTTTTCTATTTCTTAACATTTCTGCTTGTAGCATTTTTTTAGATTTATTATTTGACCCAGTTGAGATAATACAAAGACTATCTATATTGTTGTTAATACTCTTTTTATTTATACAAGACATTATATAAATAATATATAATATATTACGAGACACTAGTAAAATTGATATAAAGATAAATACAAATATATTTTATATCATGTCTGGAATTGAAAAAGAATATCAAAAGAAAACAGACAAAGAACATATTTTGGATAATCCTGACACATACATTGGATCTGTAGAAAATGTATCAAATCCAATGTATGTATTTGATAAAGATAATATTATTTTAAAAGATATTAATTATAATCCTGGATTATATAAATTATTCGATGAAGGTATTGTAAATTGTAGAGACCATGTTGTAAGAATGGCAAAAAAAAAAGAGACAAACCCTGACATTAATTTAGTTAATTTAATTGATATTGAGATTAAAAATGATATTATTACTATGACTAATAACGGAGATGGTATAGATATTGTAAAACATCCTGTATATAATGTATGGATTCCTGAAATGATATTTGCACAATTAAGAACTTCTACAAATTATAATAAAGATGAAGAAAAAACAACTGGTGGAAAAAATGGTTTTGGATTTAAATTAGTTTTAATATGGTCTACATATGGTAAAATAGAAACAGTTGATAAAACAAGAAGACTAAAATATATTCAAGAGTTTGAAAATAATTTAGATATTATACATACACCTGTAATTACAAAAACAACTTGTAAGCCTTATACATCAGTTCAATTTAAACCTGATTATAAACGTTTAGGATTAAAAAATTTATCTTCTTCTATGATATCATTATTTCAAAGAAGAGTATATGATATAGCAGGTATCACTGATAAAAGTGTAAAAGTCAAACTAAATAATGAGGCATTAGAAATTAAAGATTTTAATAAATACATTAATTTATATACGGATTCTACAAAGGTTACAGAAAACCCTAATGAACGTTGGAATTATAGTGTATGTTTATCTGACGAATTCAAACAAGTCTCATTTGTAAATGGAATATTTACTAGCAAAGGAGGAAAACACGTAGATTATATAGTTCAACAAATTATTAAGAAAATTACAAGTTATATTTTTAAGAAAAAAAAATTTGAAATTAAACCATCTATTATTAAAGAACAAATATCTATATTTCTGAATTGTACTATTGTAAATCCTTCATTTGATAGTCAGACAAAGGATTATTTAAATACACCAAGTAGTAAGTTTGGGTCAACGTGTGTTGTTAGTGATAAATTCATAGATAAATTAGCTAAAATGGGACTAATGAATAATTCTTGTGAATTAAGTAATGTTAAAGATAAAAATAATTCAAAAAAAACGGATGGAAATAAAAATAGAACAATTAGAGGTATTCCTAAATTAGTTGACGCAAATTATGCAGGAACTAAAGATTCTGGCAAATGTACTTTAATATTATGTGAGGGTGATTCAGCAAAATCAGGTATTTTATCAGGTCTATTGGCAAGTGATAGAAATTATATTGGAGTTTATCCTATGAAAGGTAAAGTTTTAAATGTTAGAGGTGAAAATCTAAAAAAAATCAATGATAATAAAGAAATTATTGAAATTAAAAAAATTCTTGGTCTAGAAAGTGATAAAATATACGAAAATACAAATGATTTAAGATATAATAAAGTTTTATTTATGACAGATCAAGATTTAGACGGTAGTCATATTAAAGGGTTATGTATTAATTTGTTTGACTGTTTATGGCCTTCATTATTAAAAATTGAAGGATTTTTAGGATTTATGAATACACCTATCTTAAAAACAACAAAAGGTAAAAAAACAATATGCTTTTATAATGAAAATGATTATGAAATATGGAAAAAGGATAATAATGATGGAAAGGGATGGAATAGTAAGTATTACAAGGGGTTAGGAACAAGCACAGGAAAAGAATTTAAAGAATACTTTGAAGATAAAAAAATTATGAATTTATATTTAGATGTTGAAGATAAAGATAATATGGATTTAATATTCAACAAAAAAAAATCTAATTTACGAAAAGAATGGTTATCAAAATATGAAAGAAACAATACATTGAATATGCTAAATGAAAATGTAAGTATTGGAGATTTTATTCACAAAGAAATGATACATTTTTCTAAATATGACTGTGATAGGTCTATTCCTAATATTATGGATGGTTTTAAAATTAGTCAGAGAAAAATTATATTTAGTGCTTTCAAAAAAAATATTGTGAATGAAATCAAAGTAGCACAATTTAGTGGTTATGTTTCTGAAAACTCTGGTTATCATCATGGCGAAAGTAGTTTAAATGGCGCTATTATCAATATGGCTCAAACATATATTGGTTCTAATAATATTAATCTATTAACCCCAAATGGACAATTTGGAACAAGATTACAGGGCGGTAAAGACCATGCATCAGAGAGGTATATTTACACAAATTTAAATTCTATAACAAGAATTATATTTAATAAAGAAGACGATAGTATATTGTCATATTTAAATGACGATGGTTTGTCTGTTGAACCAAAATTTTACATACCTATTATTCCGATGATCCTTGTAAATGGTTGTAAAGGTATAGGAACAGGATTTAGCACTGATATACCTTGTTTCAATCCAAAAGATATCATAAACTATATTATATCTAAATTAAATAACAATAAGTTAGATATTGAATTTATTCCTTATTATAATAATTTCAAAGGAATTATCACAAAAACTGACGAAAAAAAATACAAAACTATAGGAAAATACAAGATTATAAAAGATAAAATTATTATTACCGAATTACCAATCGGAACTTGGAATGAAGAATACATTATATTTTTAGAAAAGTCATTAAATACTAAAATTAAAGATTATAAAGATTTATCGACTGATAAAGAAGTTTATATAGAAGTATTTATGAAAGATAAATTTAATGAAGAAGATATAATTGATATTTTAAAACTTTCTACATCATTGTCTACAACAAATATGAATTTATTTGACGACGTTGATAAATTAAAAAATTATAACTCTATACAGGAAATATGTGATGAATTTATTACAATTCGTCTAAAATATTATGAAATTAGAAGACATTATTTAATGAATAAAATACAAGAAGATACCGAATTATTAAAAAATAAATACACATATATCGAAGAGTTGTTAAATGACACAATAGTTTTAAAAAAAAAATCATTATTAGATGTGAATGCAATTTTACTTGACAAAAAATATAAAAAATATAATGATTCATATAATTATTTAATTAAAATGACTATGGATAGTGTTTGTGAGGATAATGTTATTTCATTAAAAGAAACATATAATTCTAAAAAGAAAGAACTTGAATATATCAAAAATATAAAAAATGATGAAATATGGAAAAAAGAATTAAATATTCTATCTAAAGAATTAGATAAATCTTTTAAATTCTAATGTATTATCATTTTGCAAATATATAGGATTTTCAAGAGGAGTTGCTATAGTAGATATATCCTGTTTATATTTAAAATAAGTTGTAATTTCGCTTACTATATTTTTTGAACAATAGTCAATAACCATATTATTTATATTATTTATATCATTATCAATATCCTTAGTATTCATTGATGAATATTGTAAAAATATACTTCTCATTATTGTTTTTAAAGTTACTATATCTTGATTATCTATAATATATTTATTATTAGTAATAAAATATACTTTTTTTTTTATATTCTGGTGTACTAATTCAATATTTTTATTACTAAAATATCTTTTAGTAAGTTCATTTGGTTGAAACATATATTTTGTGGCATTATAATAATTAGATTTATCGTCAACCTTTACAGCTTCATATAAAAACATAGGGGATCCACCTTCTTGAATGTTTACTCTTCCATTCATTATTTATATATGTATATATTAAATGTATGAAGTTTATATTATTTTATCTTCATTTATAATAATTTTATCAATATCTTTAATAGTTATATATTATAATTTAAAAAATTACAAAAAACATTATAATTTCCCTCCTTATAAATCTGAATGCCCTGATTTTTATAGTTTTGATAAAAATACTGGCGAATGTATAGATAAAATGAATTTATTTTATACTGATGATAATAAATGTTATAGCACAAACTTCATAAAAGAAAATACACAAGACAATGAATTAATATGTACAAAAAAAGAATGGGCGAAAGAATGTTTATTAAATTGGGATGGAATAACTAATAATTTAGATATCTGTAAATAATTATTAAATACAATATTATATATTATAAATAAATGTATGAACAAATAGATTTATTTATAAAAGATAGTAAGCCAATATATATTACAGGAAATTCAGGTTCAGGAAAAACATATTTAATTGATTCGTATTTTAAAAATATTAATATGAATATAAAAAAAATAACACTTAAAAAAATTATTAATATTAGCTATTTAGATGAAATAACAAAACTTGATATTATAGACGTTTTTAATAATATAAAAAGAGAAATAATAATAATAATTGACGATATAGATGTTTTAAATATTCAAGAAAAAAAAATAATTAACGAATTAATAAAGATGTTGAAAAATATTAATAAATATAAAAAAAAACTTAAGTATAAATTAATTTTTTCTGGTATAAATTATTCTGATAAAAAAATAAAAGAATTAATGAGATTATCTAATATTATATCACTAGGTAATAATATATATAATAAAAATATATATATTAATATTGAAAATATTTTGAATAAAAATAATAAAGTAAATACTTTTGAGTTTGACAAATCGATACAAAGCTTACTATTACACGAAAATATAATTAATAACTTAACAAAAAATAATATTAATTTTTATTATAATTTTCTAATTAATTTCTGTAATGGTGACTATTATGATCGTATTAGTTTTCAAAAACAAATATGGTTATATAATGATATTACATTTTATATAAAATTTATAATTAATATATTATTATATAATAAAGAAAATATAACCATAGAAAAAAATGATATACGTTTTACAAAAATATTAACTAAATACAGTAATGAATATAATAATAATAATTTTATAAATAATATTTGTAATAAATTATATTTAACTAATAAAGAATTATATAATTTATGTATTAATAACAATTTATACATAAAATCAATACAAGAAACAAATGAAAAAGAATTACATAATTTACCAATAAAATTATCACAAAAAGATTTATATCTAAATAAATTATCACAAAAAGATTTGGTAAGATTGTATAAAATATATAATATTTAAAATTCTATCTTATTTATACCAATTTCTTCTTTAATTAGTTGTGCAAGGTCTTTTATTATTTTCGAAGATTTATCATACTTATTTTTTTCATTTAAAATATAATTATCTTCATTTAATGATTTAATTTCTTTTTTTAATATTTCTATTTCTTTACATTTATATTCATATAAATTAATTACTTCATTCATATTTAAAGTTCTTTTATTTCCATTTTGGTCTGTTATAATCATTTCTCTATTTGAATTTTTTCTTTCTTCGTCTCTTCTTTTTATTTCGTTTATTACATCTGGTTTATTAGATATATCACCATAGCTATAATTGTTTAGAATAGTGTCTAAATTACTATAAAATTTTAATACATTTTCTTCTTTTATAAAATTATTTATAGTTAAGTTTGATTCACTACAATACGAAGATAAATTTATTAATTTTTTTTTATCAAATGTATTTTGACTATGAGCTATTACTAATATCGTTTTTAACGGGTCTAATTGAACGAAAGGTATCGTATAATCTTTCAAAAAATATTTTTCTTCGGCAAGTAATGCGTTATCTTCGTATTTTGTTATTTTAAGTAGTTTTCTTTTAAAAGCAAATGTTCCCGCAGTAGCGTGATTTTTACCATATGGTCCAAATTTATACATTTTATTTAATTCGTTAAACCATAAAAATAATTCACTTGAACCGGCACAAAGTGCCGTCGAATTGTTAAGAGTTGTAACAGAATGACTTATTCTTTCTGGTGGATAATAATCATCATCGTCTATATATATAATTATATCATCATCATTTTTATATTCACATTTTTCATGCATTAAATTTCTTTTAACACCAAGATTCATTCGTTCATTTATATAAAAGTATTTAACATATGGTATATCTTTAACTAAATCTCCTATAGGGTCCGTTCCATCGTCAATAATAATCCACTCTATTAAATCTTTTGGATATTTCTGTTTTGATATATTATCAATCATAAATTTTATAAAAGGTCTTCTATTAAATGTTGGAGTACATAAACTAACTCTTGTTTTATATGTTTTTTTTACCATTATTCATATATAATATTTCTATTTAAGCGTTACTTTTTTGAAATATATAAATAAGAAAAGAAACTAATGTCATTAATGTCGTAGCGTAAATAATTATTTCTCTTGGCACTAAAATACTGGCTGTATATAAACCAATTATAATTAATAAATACAGAATAAGATATATTGGCATTTCTATACCAAAAATTTTTTTTTTTTGAAATATTTCATTATTTCTATGAAACATAGATAAAATATTAATATTTTCATGCATAAATATAATAAAAATAGAAAAACAAGAAACGAATAATAATATAATCATAATTATTAATAAATCTTTAGTAAATTTATTATTATTATTTAATAGATTATTTATAGGATAAGATAAACTATATATTGTTAAAAATAATACAATACAATGAATATATATATAAATATTATTTGATACTTCATCTAAAACAGCACTATTTATATAACTAAAAAATCCTGTAATAAATAGAATAAGACCTACGAGTAGAATAGGTATAAGAATAATAAATAAACAAATAAAAAGATATTCGTATATATTATATTTTTTAGAGATGGTTGAAATATAAAAAAAAAATGTTAAATAAGAAAATAAAAAAGGCGAAAAAATATTAGCTTCAGTTTTAAACAACTTTATAATATTTTTTAATATATCTGTATATTCTTTTTCAAAAATACTTAAATTACTAGAGCTATTATTTCCAGAAGAGTTATTTTTTCCAGAAGAGTTATTATTTCCAGAAGAGTTATTTTTTCCAGAAGAGCTATTATTTCCAGAATCTAATTTTATTATAAAACTATATATAAATATAATAACAATAACAAAAAAATCCATAATAACATTAGCAATAATATTTTCATCTCCCATTTGATATAATACAATATAATTATCTTGAATATATTAATCCAACCGTCCCAGACATTATTTTTACAATATTAAATCTCTCTTCAAATAAAATAAAATCATATGAATATTTAAATAATTTATTTGGGTCAACATCTATGACACCTATTATATTACCTTCAGAGTCACATTGACTTATTACATTAGCGTCAGGATTCTTTTCTGGTGTAATTGTTAATATATCTATAAAAATATCCTTAAATCTATTTAGATTCATTGCACCACTAGGTTGTAATTCAAAAGGGTCTGTATTAATTGAAAAACTGTAACTATATAAACCATCGTCTGATACACCATTACATCTGTTATATTTTTCTATGTAATTATATACTTCTGCGTCAAATTCACTTTCTCTATATTTTCCATCTATATTAATAGATACTTTTTGTAAAATACTTCTTAAATTATTTACATTAGAAAGTTGAGGTAATCCTACAACTATTTCATTATTCATATTATTGGAAATAGGTAAAACATTGGGTATATCTTCGTATTCCCAATTGCTGTAATTATTCCATTCGTTTCTTTCACCAACATCACTTCTTCTTAAAAACCAAAACCAATTTGAAACCAAGTGGTTTGTATTTATTTTTATTCTTTTATTTCCTATTATATTAAGATAATTCTCTTGATATACTTCTTTAATTAAATATAATTGTTCGTTTTTTGTAAATACCTTTATTTCTTCTTCTGATAAAAATGCATATGTAGAAATTAAATGAATATCTGTTTTCCAATCTACTAAAGTTTGATCCATATTATCTGTTTGTTGTTGTATGAAATTAAATATCTGTTGATTTGTATTTATAAAATTTGGACTAATTCTTGAATAATCAACAGAATTATATTTTAATATAGTGAATAAGTTTTTAATTGGTTTTAATGTGATTTTTATTTCTAACTCGTCATATTGAAGACACGTTAAAGGAAAAGCAGATTTACTAGAATTAGAAAACCAAAATGGTAATGGAATATATAATTTACGCCCTCTTATAGAAGGTTGTGAATTATTATTAATAACATTTGGATAATAACCATTATTCCCATAATACTCTTGTGGAGAATATATTGATTTTTCATGACCTATCATTTTATAAAAATGTTCTTTTTTAGATTGACTTAAATTTCTTTCTAAAGAGTTTTTTATATAATCTCCTGTAAATTGTTGTAAAATAGAACCACTTGAACTTAGAACAACACTTTCTATCATTGTGGTTCCTAAATATTTTACCCAATTGAATTTATAAGGTGTATTATAGTCATTATCATAAAAACCACTCCATATATCAGGTATAGTTATAACCAAAAATGTATCCATAAGCAATTCTGCGTATCTTGGTATTTTGAATGTAAATGTAGATGTTTGTGAAGTTTGTAAATTTTGATATCCTTTATAATCAATTCTATATTTCTGTAATCCAAAATTTGTATATTTAGAATATACAGATTTAAAAAAAGTTTTGTTAGGATTACCGTTTAATATTATATTTTGATTACCATAAGCTATAATATTTAATAATCCTCCAGTCATAATATATTATATTATTATTTATTATTATATTATTTATTATTATTTATTATTATATTATTTATTATTATATTATTTATTATTATATTATTTATTATTATATTATTTATTGTATATATAATTTATTGTATATAATTTATTGTATATATAATTTATTGTATATAATTTATTATTATATTATATTATAATAATATGGATATTCCTATTAGTATGATAATAATTAGCGCCTCTATAATAATAATATGTATTATTATATTTTATAATTTTAGAAGTATTGATAGATGTTATAAATTTGATAACTTAACTAAAAATATTAACCTATCAACAGAAGAAGAAAATGAAAGTCTAAAAAATATATTTATAAAATCAGCATTTAATTGTTGTTGTATAGGTGATTCTAAATACGATTATGTAAATATATGTGCATTAGATAATTGTTATAATAATGGAGTAAGATGTTTAGATTTTCAAATATTCTCATTAGAAAATGAACCTATAATTTCGAGTTCTACAAGTCTTAGTTTTGAATATAAAGAATTATTTAATCATTTATCTTTTACAGAAACAATGGTTTATATTAAAAATAAATTTATAGCTGGTTACGATGAAGTAAATAACGATTATCCATTATTTTTGAATTTTAGAATATTTACAAATGATATTAATGTAATTAATAAAATGAATAAATATTTGAAAGATATTTTTAATGATAAAATATATATAAATAATCATGATGTTGTTAAAAAATATGATTTTACCAATAAAACAATAAATGAATTAAGAAATAAAGTAATTATAATGATTGATACCGGAGGAAGTGTTGAAAATATTAAAGATATTGAAAATTCTGAATTAGATGATATAATTTGTATAAAATTCGGAACTTCTAATTATTTCTCATCAACAAGTAATAATATACAAATAGTGGAATTCGATAATTCACTTTCTGCGGTATTCCCAAAAAATAATTCTAAAGCTATAAATTACGATACGTCCAAAGCTATGGAAAATCATTATAGATTTATATTTATGAATTTTCAAACTAATGATAATAATTTAAAAAAATATAATAAAAAATTTAAAGGACAATCATTCTTAAAAGATGATTTATAATTATATTTATTAATATATATATGTCTTATAAATCTAAAATTATATCTGCTATTGAAAAAAATGATATTATACATAAAAAATTAAAAAAAAGTTTGTTAGATTCTAAAGCAATAAATATTGTAGAAAAATTTATTATAGATAATAAATTAATTTGTTATGGGGGAACAGCTATTAATTCAATATTACCAGAAAGTAAAAAAATATATGATTATAGTTTAGATATACCAGATTATGATTTTTTTAGTCCGACACCTTTAATTCACGCAAAAAAATTAGCTCGGATATATGCAGAAAATGGGTTTGAAAATATTGAATCAAAATCTGCACTTTTTAAAGGAACATATAAAGTATTTGTAAATTTTGTTCCAGTTGCAGATATAACTCTTGTTGAAGAATATATATATGAAAAATTAAAATCAAAATCATTAGAAATAAACAAAATGTTATTTGTATCTACTGATTTTTTAAAAATGAGTTTATATCAAGAACTTTCAAGACCACTTGGTGATATAAGTCGTTGGGAAAAAATTTACAATAGATTAACAATATTACAAGAATATCTTAAAGAAGATATATTAATCAGTTTACAATTATATAAAATACCTAATAATAAAATAAATAAATCAATATATAATAAATTAAAAAATATTTGTATTAATAATAAAGTTGTATTATTTGGAGATTTTGGATTATCATTTTATTTAAAATACTTTCCATCTCATATTAAAAATATAATAAATAAATGTAAAATTAAACAAATGTTTATATTATCAGAAACTATAGAAGATATAACAGAATTATTAAAAGATATTAAATATGATATTATTTTACATAAAAACACAGGTAAATTTTCTAATGATATTTATGAAATAATTATAAATGGGTTTTCGTTTATTTATGTTTTTATAACTACTTCTTGTCAATCATTTAATATAATAAGAAAAAATAATAATATATATAACATTGCGACTATTGATACTATAATAAGTAATTACTACAGTTTAGAATATTCTAATATTAAAAATATAGATATTACAAATATTAAATCTTATTGTTATTTACTAGAAAATATACATTCTAACAACAAAAATAATATATTAAAACGTTTCTATATACCGTGTATAGGTCACCAAGAAACAGTTTCAGATATAAAAAATAACAGGAATCAAGTATATAAAAAATATAAAAATAATAAAACACATAAAAAATATCTTGAATTATTCTTCAAATATTATCCAAAAACTAAAAAAAATATTAAAACATTATAAAAACAGTTTTATAAGTTAATTATAATGAATACTTTGATTATATTTGATTTAGATCATACTATAATTCATTCAAATTATAATAATAACATTTTATATATTTATGTTAGACCTAATTTTACTGAATTAATAAATTATTTAAAAGAAAATAATTACGATATTGCGTTTTGGTCGCTTGGTGAAGTAAAATATGTAAATTTAATTTATGATTTTTTAAAAAAAAATTATCTTGTTGATATTAATCCATTATTTGTTTTATCTAAAATACCTGAACTAAATAGTTATACAGATATTTTATCTGATATAAAAATAAATTCACATACTAATGGTTATGAGTTAGTAAAGAATGTAAATACTTTACTATCTTATTATAGTATAGACATTAATAAAACAATTCTTGTCGATGATTTGATTAGCAATATTAATATAAATAATAAAAATAATGTATATTATATAAAAAAATGGTTTTCAACTATGATTTGGGATACTGAATTAAATAATTTTAAAAATTTATTAGTAAATTTAAGAATCTATACTAATTATTAATTTAAATATTAATTATTATACTAATTAATGGAAAGACCTAGTTGGGAAGAATATTATAAATCTATTACAGAGATTTCTGCGTCTAGATCTACATGTAAAAGATTAAAAGTAGGATGTATATTTGTTAAAGATAATAGAATTATTTCACAGTCATATAATGGATTTATATCAGGTATGCCTCATAATTCCATTATTGTAAACGGACATGAATTAGGAACTATACACGCAGAAGAAAATTCATTAATTTATTGTGCTAAATATGGTATAAGTTGTAAAGGTTCGATAGCATATATTACACATTATCCATGTTTAAATTGTGTAAAACATTTATATATGGCGGGTATTAAAGAAATAAGATATATAAATGATTATAATAATGATGATAATATAAAAAAACTTGGATTATTTTTTCAAAATTCCAATGAAGGTATGTCAATAAAAAAGGTTATAGTATAAAGTAATATTCCATAAAATAATCCATAAATTATAACACCATATTTGTTTGTAGTTCCATTTGAATTACGTATATAAGAGCCAATAATAACTACCAATATATTCATTATATAATTTTTTATAAATGGTTCATTAAACATTATAAATAATAAAGTTGCTAAAATAATCATTTTATCTGTATCTTTTGTTTTATTGTTTTTAATTGTTTTAATTTCTATATTTTCGTTAAAGGTTACATTTTCCTTTTTTAATTGCTTTATTTCAGGGTCTATTACGTGTTTCAAAGAACTTTTCAATTGTTGTTCAGGTAATTCGTTTGTAGATTGTTCGTAATCTACTGGCAATTCATTAATATTAGTTGTATGTGTCTCCATATGTATAAATATATATTTCCTTTTTTATATTTATACATAAAAAATTATATTTCTATTATATTTTTTTTTTTATTACAAGTTTCCATTTTTTCGAAAACATTATAACATTTGTCATTATATTTTAGTTTATCTTCGTATTTCTTTAAATCACCAACTCTATGAACTATACAATTACGATTGTCACAACTAAATTTAAATACTCCTGCTAAACCTAATCCTAAAATAATAGATAATATATCCATTCCTAACTTTGATTTTATAAATTTTTTATAATTCAACATTTATATATTATATTATTTTAATCATCTTTGCGAAGATAAATATTTATAACTACTATCACAAGTCGTTTCTTCTAATTCATATTTAAAACAATTATCAGTTTTATCTTTATATTGGTATTTATCTATATTATCAGGATTTGGGTAAATATATATTATTTGCTTATTTTCTAAAATATAAATGTAAAATATTCCTATACATAAACTTATTATAAAATATTTAATGTTTAAATATTGAAATATCATATATATATTAATGCTTTATTTTCTTATACTTCTTAGTTATTATATCATAATTTAAATTATATAAATTTATATCATCCCAATTATTAATATCTTTTAAATATTCATATCTTTCATCATATAGAATTTTATATTCTTTATATCCTTCTACACTTTTTGGTATAGTTTTTATATTAGAAATATATTCTTTTAAATTGCTAGTTTCTCCTATTTTTTTATTTATCTTGTTTTCAATTTTCATTCTTTTTACAGACTCTCTTTTTGTAATCTCTTTATTTATTATATCTATTTCATATTGTATATTTTTAGATTCATTGTATATTTCGTTCAAGTTATTTTTTATTTCTATTTCTTTACTATCATCTTCATTTGTGATAATAAATTCCTTATTATCCTCTTTTAAAACTTCTTTATAATCTTCATTGTAATCTAATTTATAATCTAATTTATATATAATTCTTAATTTATATAATTCAGATAAAGAATAAATTTCTAAACCCATTTAATATAAATAAATATTATAATAAAGGAATATTTGTTAAAGGTTGTTCTATCATGTTCTGATATTTCCTTAATCTGGACAATATATATTCTTTCTTTTTTTGTTCATTTTCTTTAATTGTTTTTGAATCTTGTTTTCCTTTATACTTTATATATAATGTAAATGTAACTATAAAAAACAAAACAAATAGAATAGCTATATTTAAAAATAATGTTTTTTTTTGTTCTTCCTCAATACTTAATTTATTTAAATGAATTGATAATATATTTTTTATATTTTTTTCAACTAATATAGGAATATTAATCATTATATTATTTATAAGAAAATTAATATAATATTATATTATAATGTTAATATCACTATATATATTTTTAACATTTTTTATATTATATATTATAATCCCATTTGTCTTTATAACTTATAATAATTTTGATGAAGGACTTAATGTATACTTAAAACAAATATCGTCTGTTATATTTATTATTTCAATTATTATTATTTTTGGTCAAAATTTATTGTATATTAATTTATTTTCTAACAAAAACAATTGTTCTATAGATGTCGTATCATTTATTTTTAATACGTGTTTACCTTTATTCTTCCTTTTTGTTTTTATATTTTCTGAAAGAGCATTAGAATTAAAATGGTATAAAATATTTTCAAATACATATGGGAAATTACTTTATACTTCAGAAATGTTAAATATTTTTAAATCAATACACGATCAAAAAAGTATGTTATTAATAAAATTTTACGCAAACCCTATACTACTAGCACAAGAATTAAATTATGACAACGATGGATTAAAAGGTATATTTGGAAAATATGACATCGTTATTAATGAAGATCAAGAACAAAATATAAAAAAAATATTAATTAAAAAAGATTTAGTTGGTTATTTTATATTATTATTTTTCATTTGTTATATAACTTCATTATTTTCTGTTAATTTAGTTTTGTCGCAAGGATGTGGTCCTGTGTATGATTAATCATATTTGTATGAATAAGTTATTATATTTTAAATAGTATATATGTAATACTGTAAAATACGAAATTATTGCTAATATTATAGATACTAACCATAAAGGTAATAACGTTGTATTGTTATATCCTACTCCAAATTTTCTTAAACATTCTTCACTACTATTGTATATAAATTCAGGTTTTATAGTGTTTATGAGTATGTATAATATAAGATATACTACTATAACAATTGTAAATAATTTTTTATTTAACATATATTATATATTATTATAATTTATAATATATTAACGTTAATCTTCATTTTCGCGTTCAATATAATCCTCTAAATCGTTTTCTTCTATATTTTCGGGTTCGTCATAATTATCGTCATAATTAGATAATAAATTTAATAATTCATTATTTTCATTAATTTCTTTATCATATCCTTCTTTTGAATATTTGAACATATTATCACTTAATCCTTTGCTCCAATTTTTCATTTTATGATGTTTTAATTCTGTCTCTAATTTTCTTTGCTCGATAGACATTTTTTTAAATTTATCTGTTATTAATTCCTTTTCTACTTCTTTTTCGTAATCTTTATTTATGTTTACAATATTATAACTGTTATTAATTATTTTATTAAATAATTTATATTTATCTATAAAAATTTGTTTTAATTGTCTATTATTTATAAATTTATCTATAATTTCATTTAACAAATAAATAGATGCCTTTAATCTAAAGTGTTTATTATTTATATTTATTGATTTTAATATTTTATATGTCTCTATTAAATCCTTTATTTCTGAAATATTTGATATATCAATATCGATATCTATAATACTTTCGTATATATTTGAAGAAATCAATAATTCTCTTATATTAGATTTATGTTGAATTGATAAATCCCAAATATTACATAATTGTTTATTACTGCTATATTTTTTTACATTATTTACTTTTTTTATATATAATGTTAATATATCTATTATTCTATTTATCATTATATCTGAATAATAGTCATAATCAGAACTTTGAATATTTTCTATATTTATAAATAGTTTGGTGTCTAGTTTTTTTTTTATATTTTTATACATTTTATCAAACAATGAAATATCAGTTATATCTATTTCACCATCTACTATTTTTATTTTTAATCCTAATAATTTTGATAATAATTCATCATTATTTGTTTTATCTTCTTCTTTTATATCTAATTTAAAAATCTTACAATCTTCTTTTATAATATTTAAATATTCAGTTTCTTCTATTGAATGTTGCATTAATGAATTTAATTGTTCTTCTTTATTTAATTCTAAATAATTTGGTGCTTTATATTTTTCGTAACTTGTTTCTACTTTATTTGACAATAAAGAAAATAATTTTTTGTATATTATATTTTTTGTATATTGATGTTTAATCTTATATAAATTTGTTTTACTATCGCCTTTAAAATATAATGTTTTTTTTATATTAAACTTTGGTTTTAAAATGTAATCTGTATTATTTAAATAATAACTATTTAAATCTAAACTAACATATTGGATAAAATCCTTTGTTTTTTTTAAATTTTTCTGTTTAATCATAAAATTATTTACATTTTGTTGAATATGAAATGTTTTTTTATAATTAGTTTTTTCATTAACATTTATAGGTTGTAATCTTGGTAAAAATAATTCCCATTGACTACTATTGAGTTTCTTAATTTTTTTATTATTTTCTCTATTATCTTTAATTTTTTGTTTTAATGTATTATATAATTCTGTTACTTTAAATGTATATGTTTTAATAAATTTATGTAAATTAATTTTTATATTTTTTGTAGTTACACTATCCCAAGGATAAGTATTTGTGTTTTTTCTTATGTTTTTAAAAATACAGATTATATAATTTATACCTCCGTCATTTTCTTCCAATTCCATACCGTTTAAAGGAAACCCGCTAAAATCTGGCTTACAATTATAATAAAAACTTTCTATATCTTCTATATCTTTATAACTTTGTATATATATATAAAATACACTCAATAAAGAGTAAATATAAAATACATTTTTATTCTTTTCTGTATTATGAGTATTAAAACCAATACATATATTTATATATTCTATTATTTTTTGCACATCTTCTTCATTTAAATCTATATTTATTAAATCTACTATTGTTCTTATATTTTTATATAATTCATTGTCATATTTTGAGACAATGACTTCTTTATTTTCGTTTATACTTAATATTTCTCTTGTTGATATCTTAAATCCTTCTTTAGTATACCCTTCTTCATTGTCAAAATTTATATTTTGTATGGTATAACCACTATATTTATCAACCCATTTATCATCTTCATTCTTACCTTGAAATATACATATTTGTTCTATTTTTTTTTCATAAATATCTATACCGAGTGAAAAAGCATCAGATAATTCTTTATAGAACATTGGAACTAATTTTAATCCACTATCTTTACAGTACAACCAATGAATATCATTTTCATTATTTATAGTATTTATAGAAATAAATAACATCAATCCTTTCATTCTTTTATTTAAATCAGAGTCAGATAAAATTTCATGAAATAAATCTAAATGAGGAGAACTAACATATAACGACGAATCTACTAAATTTGAATATTTTATTTTTTGATTATTATATTTATGTTCTTTCTTTTTTTTTATATTCTCTATGTATTTAAATTTTTTTATTTGTTTTTCCAAAGAACTATCTGAATAATACATATTAGTTCTTTCATTTTCATTTAATGTTTTATTAAACAATTCAGACGTAATTTTTTCGTCATTTTCCGGCACATTATCTTCCCATTTTTTTTCTAATATACTCCAATAATACTTTTTATTATCAGAAATAACTAGACAAATATCACCGTCTTGAATCTTATTATTCATTATAAAAGTTTTAACATTATCTGTATTATATTTATCATCTATTTTTTCATATTTGAAATATTTAACAAACTCTTCTTTTGAACCTGAAAATTTTAAATCTATAAACGTTTTATATAATTTTTCTACAGAAGAATAATAATTTTGCATATTTCCTTCATCTTTGTATAAATGTTCATTAAAATTTTGTTGGTCATATAACATTTCTTCATTTGTTTTATAATATTTAACTATTTTTTTAGGTATTGTTTTATTTACATTTATTTCTATTTGTATTAAATTATCATATATATTTTTTTTTTTTATAATAAAATTTAGTAATTCTTTATTTACATTATTAAAATATTCACTATTCGAATAATAATCATTAAAAAAATATGTATTTATAATTGTATCCATGTTCATAATATTTTTATTGTTTTTTACTATTTTTCTATTTTCAACAATTTTCTTTTTATTATATTTTTCTTTATATAATTCTATATTTCTTTTTATTATATTTATTATATTTTTATAATCTTTTTTGTTTATTTCACTTATATTTAATAATGATAATTTACTTATAATACTTTTAATTGAATAACACTTTTCAGGTAAGCATTTAATAAACGAATAAGTATTTGGTATTATTTTTTTTATATTTTCATCTATAGTTTCATTTTTATCTAATTTATAAAATATTGGACTATCCGTAAAAAATTCACATTTATTTAATTCTTTTATATCTAAAATATTATAACTTTCTAAATGTTTATTTGATAAATATATTGGCTCACTCGAACATTTATCTAATATTGATGAATTTTTAGAATTTAATATATCATATATTAATATATCTTTTGGTTTAGTGTAAATACCATCTATGTTTATCATCATATTTTCTTGTATTTTTAATTCATATAGTGTCCCTGGATATATATATAAATCATTACCTTCATTTATTTTAATTTTATATTCATCTGTATTATTTATTATAATTTGATTTAATAAATCATAATTATTTATTTCATTATCTATTGAATCATAAAAATTTTTCATATTATCTTCTATTGTAAAATAAGGATTTGTAAAAGATGTAGTTATTGGATTAGTTTCATTTAATATATGTCCTATAATTTTAACATTATTTGTTATAGGTATATATAATTTATAATCACTTGTATCTACGTTATATGTGTTATTTATTGAAATATATTCATTGTTTTCATTATAATATTTAGAGTATAATTCTTTATATCTATTAATCGTTTTTAAAATAATATTTTTTTCACTTTCACTTCCTTCGGTAAGAAGATCTTCTATTATTACATTAACTTGTTGTTCTATAGAATAATAATAATAATATTCTTCTTCTTCTTGTTTATCTATAGAAATTATTTCTTTATTATAATTATTTTTAATTCCATTGTTCGTTTTATATCCAGCAATTTTTTGTATATTTTCTATATTTTTGGGTAATCCTCTAAAATTAAATATAATCTCTTCTTCTTTTTTTGTAGCTACATTTATAACTTTCATACTATCTTTGATTTTATCTAAATTTATAATTTTATAAATTATATCTTCTGAATCTTTATCTATACTACTTTTTATAAATATATTTTCATTTATTCTATAATTATTTAATATTATATAAGAAGATGTATATGGTTTATAAATAATATTTATTTCATTTTCATTTTTTATTAAATCTTCAAATATAAATATTTCCTTTTCATTTGTATTTTTACCACTGTTTATTAAATACATTTTTTCATTATCTATATAATGTATAAAATAAAAATTATCTGAATTATTCATTTTAATTATGTATCCGTATTTCATTATTATATAAATATATATTATTGTTTAAAATATAGTATTTATTCCTTAAAAATATCAATGATTTTTTTATATTTATCTATTACTAATTGTAATGTTTTAACTAACTCATTTATTACATTAATGTCGGATACATCTTTATTTTTGAAAATAAATTTAATAAAACTATAAGAATCGTGTGGATGTTCTTTTAAAAAAGCAACATATTTGTATATTTCCAAAGATAAATGTTTTTCAATTAATTTACCTAGCGTATAATCCTCATTCTCTAATCTTAATATATATTTAACATCTTCTGATGTTTTTTCTTTATATAAATGATATATTTTTTCATCATCAATTAATAGAGTCTGAGGGCTTTTAAAACTTTCATTATTATTATTCATTTCTTTTATTAGGTTTTCTAGTTTATAAATTATTTTTTTACAAGCAAGTTTAATTAAATCGATATTTTCGAATACACCTACACTTTCTATAACCATGTGATATTGATTTTTTTTATAATATCTTTGAGAATCTAATATTTGAAAATCCTTTAATTCAATGCTGTCTGGTTTAAAACTTTTTTTTATTTCTTCTATTTTTGTATTATCTTCAATATTATAATATAAACATTTAGATACCATATTCCAACAAGCGTCCTCTTTTTGTGTCCCTACATATAGATTCATTTTAATTTTAATTTCTTCACATTTTTCATTGTCATTTACTCTTGGGTATAAATAACATATAGGAATACCATTTTTTTCATATTTAGGAAAATAATTTTTTTTTTTCGGTTCTTTAGATTTGATATCATATAATTTAAAATCATTAGTAGTTACTAATATTTTTTCATCTGTCTCATTTTTTACATTTACTTCAAAATAATAATTATTTACAAAAATATCAAACTTTTCAATTACATTATATAATACAGGAATACACGAAATTCTTTGTTTAATATATTCATTATGAAATCTACTATTATTTATTTCTATATTAATATTATTAGAATCGTGAGGAAATCCTCTAAATACCAATGATTCTATATCAGTCATTAAAGTTCTCCTCAAAGAATTTACTATAGAAACATCCTCATCCAAAATATCAAATTCAAGTTTTCTGTTATTTTCAATATTTTCAATCTTCATTATTATATATTAATAATAAATATATATATATCAATTTTACTATAAATTAATATGTTAATATAAAATATTAATTATATTTATTTAACTAAATGGAAAGGTCTCAATTATTTTATAGTAAATATTGCGAACATAGTAAAAATATTTTAGAAGAATTAAACAAATCAGGTTTTCATGATAAATTTGAATTTATATGTATAGATAAAAGGGTTACTGATAAAAATATTATATACATATTAGATAATAATAATAATAAAATTAAATTACCACCAATGATTAATAGAGTTCCAGTGTTACTTTTAAAACCAAACCACGAAATATTAAGTGGTAACCAAATATTAGATTATATTAAACCACAGTCTAAAACAATAGAACAAGAAGAAAAATTATTGTTTAATGAACCAAACTCATTTTCATTAGGAAAAGATAACTCTTTAACGGGTGTTTCAAGTGACAAATTTAGTTTTATCGATTCTACGTCGGATGAATTGTCTGCAAGCGGTAATGCCGGTCTTAGACAAATGTATAATTACTATAGTATAGATAATAAAGATGAAACAATAATTACACCTATGGAATCGGATAAAAAACAAAAATTAAATATGAATATTGAACAATTAGAAGAAAAAAGAAGAAGCGAATTATAATTTAAAGTTATAATCAGTATTTACACTAATGTCTAAAACAGATAACTTTAAATTATTTAATAATACTTATTTTGAATTACTTTCATTTATAAAAGATAATTCTAATAAAAATAAAGAATATATCAAATTTTATAATAAAAATTTATTAATAAAAAAAACAAATATTAAATATCTTATTAAATCGTGGTATATTCATGTCACAACTATTTATTACGAGCAAATTATGAAAGGAGATATATCATTTTTTTTAAACAAGGATTATAGTGAAGAAAAAAAAAATGTTTCTAAAGAATACATAGATTCATTTGAAAAAAGTGTTATTTTTTTAAAGAATATATATGAAACATTAGAACCAGAATTATTACATATTTTTTTAGACTATATTAAAAAAATAACATATTATAGTTATTTATATTATAAAAAATAATAGATTTAAATATAACAAAATAATTAAAATATATGGAAGAGTTTAAAAAGCTTGTTGATGATTTCTGTTCTGATTTAATTACTACATTTCCTGAATTAAAGGATAAATTTGATAAAGATTATGATAATTATTACTCTCATTGTTTAAAAAATTATCATATGAATTTTTTTGACATTTTATACGAAAAGGAAAGTCTTTTTGAAGATAAATTTTTTATTTTTGAAGGAGTAGATATTTCACCTTTAATGAAAGAAAATATCAGTGAAAATACTAAAAAAAAAATTTGGAAGTATTTGCAATTAATTTTATTTTTTACTTTAGAAAAAAAAGATATAAAAAATAATGATATTAATATTGATGATATACAAAGCAAAATTAAAGAAATGTTAGGTAATAATGATATTAGTGGTGAAAACGTAGAGAATATTTTTAAAAATATGTTAGGGGAAGGTGGATTAGATGAACACTTTAAAAAAATGATGAGTAATATAGATAATCAAGATTTAAGTAATAATAGTTTTAAAGAAACCATTGAAAGTATGATGAATGGAAATATCGGAAGTATAGCAAAAGAAATCGCAGAAGAAACAAACAAAGAATTTGGAGACAATACGCCAGACGAATTTATGAAAAATATGTTTTCAAATCCTTCAGGTATTATGAATTTAGTTAAAAATATAGGGAGCAAATTAGAAAAAAAAATGGGAAATGATAATATAAATGAAAGTGATTTGTTTTCTGAAGCAGGTAATATTATGAAGGAAATGAATAATATTCCTGGAATGAAGGAAATGATGAAAAATATGGGTATGAATGGTAAGCCTGACCTTAAGGCTATGGCATCTAAAATTGAACAAAATAATAAAAAGGAAAAAAATAAGGAAAGAATGAGGGAAAAATTAAAACAAAAATCTAACGAAGTTAAAAAGGGAACAGAAGTAAAAATAGAAGCAACAGATAAGGAAGATACGTTTATTTTTAAAACGGATGATTCAACCCAGGTAAAAAAATCGAAAAAGAAAAAAAGAAAAAATAAAAATATTTAATTATAAAAATAAAAAGAATACTAATATATAATGACTTTTTGGTTATATGACCCAACAATTTTACTACAAAAAAACAATTTTATTGAAGTAATACCAAATGAAAATTTTTCAATGGAAAGAAATTTAAATGCTATTACACGATTGACTATTTATATAACATTTATTTTATATATTATTTTTAAAAAAAAAATTATTAGTTTTATTAGTTTTATTTTTATTAGTTCTATTATTATTGGTATTTATAATAAATTTAAATTTAAAAAAGAAGGATTTAGCGAAATTCATAATGATAATATTTCTTATTCTAATCCGTTTAATAGTAATATTTTAAATACTAATACTAATAAACAACCTATAAAACATATTATTAATTCAGACAATAGTTCAGGAAAAACACCATCTTATGAAATAGAATATAATAGTGAAATAGAAAATAATATTCACGATAATGTTAAAAAAATGATTAAAGATAATAATAAAGATAATAGTGATATCGATAAGTTGTTTTATAACGAAAGTGATAATATTGATTTTGAAAATCATATGAGACAGTTTTACATACAACCAATTGACAATAACTTATCAGAATTTTTATCTTTTTGTTATGGATCTTTACCTTCTAATAAATCTATTATTTCATATTAAAAAAATATTATTATTATATAAATCATGAGTAGAATTATTGACTTTGGATTTGATAAATTATCAAGACTTGGAAATGACGAAGAAGTCTTTACACAAGATAACATAATGAATAATAATATTTCAAATTATCTTACTTATAATCCTTATTCTAAAAGTTGTAATGGTTCGTTTAACGTTGCTTATAATCAACCAAATATTTTTATTAATAAATCCACTTTTCAAGTTGGACCTTTAGGTTGTAATGTAAATGATAGTTCGATCCTTACAAAAGGAGAACTTACTAACCAAAATGTAAAACTAACATTACATGAAAGACCATATAAAACAGTTCCATTTTTAGGAAATGGTAATGTAGATGTATATAAAGAAAATAAAATAAGATTAGGGGATACGTTTAAAGAAAAAAAAAGTGTCTCGAAATTAAATGAAAAATGTTTTAATAATTTAGGAAAATATCCTATGAATGACGGATTAAAAAATAAATTAAAAAATAGTAAAATAGAAGGAGATGTTAATCGTTCGTGGATTAGAGGAGGAGTAGACAGTAGAGTTTTATATAAAAATACAGAATATTCAAAATAAAATAAAAGTTTATTATAATGTCATCTACAAGAAATATAAATAATAAAACTAATTATAACGTTAAAGAAAGACAACATAATAAAATATTTGTTCATAATACTTATTTAGGAAAAGGTACTAACAACAACACTACATTTTTTGAATTAGGTACAAATCCTGTTTTTAAAAGAGACCAAATGTCGAATAATAGTATTGATGTAGAAAGTATGTTAAGAGGTATAAGATCTACTAATTTAGAAGGCGAATCTTTTTCTGTTGTTGCTGAAAATAAGAATATAAATATTAAACCTTTATTCGAAAAACCAACTTTTGTTATGCCTTCTCCTTTTGAACATTCTACTATAGAAAGACCTTTATATTTAATTTAGTAATATTATATTTTATAAATATAATATGGCTTTTACACGTTTTTCAAATGATAACGCAAGACAGAAAAAAAAAATAGAGGAATCTGTATTTTCTGGAATATATCACCTAAATACACCAGGTAATGGTATTAATAATAATTATATAGATGATGTAAATATTAGACTACAAAAATGGGGTGCTAATTTACATAGCAATACTTGTAATTTAGAATCTAATATGAAAGGATTAAATATTCCATTGAATAGGGGAACAATTGAATCTAAGAAAACTATATCCAATTCAAAAACATATAATACAAGCAATTTTAATACAGACGAAACTAGAACTACCTTTCCGGTTTGGAAATATAGAGAATTACCGCAACAAAGATATGACCATTTATTTAATAATCCACAAGATCATGTATTTCAAACATTCGACAATAATTTAAATACGAGAGTATTAGAAAAGGATTTTTATGATAAAAATAAAAAATAGTATAATATATTAAATGTCTGAATTAGTTATATCTTGTATATTATTAGGAGGAGCTTATATATTATCTAATAAAAAAAATGAAGGGTTTGTTGAAGAAACAAACGAAGTAAAGCCAAATTTACTTAAAACAGAATTGAATATGAAAATTGACAATAAATTACAAAATAGTAAGGATAAATTTAATAACCCTAATAAAGAAGTTGTAACACATAACAACATGGTTCATTTTTATAATAATAAATCAAATGGTTACGATAATGGTAAATATAATAATTTCGAAGGTATATTAGATAATCATACAGGCACAGGTAGCCAACAAATTGAAAAAGAAGAAACATCACAATTATTTAAACCTCAAAATAATACACAAAATGTTTGGGGTAGTCAGAATAGTAACGATTTTTACCAATCAAGAGTGAATGAATCTAACCGGTTTGCAAATACAAAACCCTGGGAAGAAATAAAGGATTCACCTGCTACAACCGATATTAAATCATTTGTGGAAAGTAGAGACAAAATAATGCCTAAAACTGTTAATGAATTAAGAACAACTAATAATCCAAAAGGAGAGTATGAACAAAATTATAAATCACCTGCATACAATCCAGGTAATCAATATGGAAATTTAGGAAAAATAACTAAACAAAGTGTTGATACGTTTCATGTAAATAATAATATTGAATCTTTTGGACCTGCTTATGGATTAAATAAAGAAATACAAAAACCTGAACAAATGTTAACTGTTGAAAATAGAGATGAAACAAATGTTTCTTATTTTGGAGCAAGAAAAAGTGAAAATATTACTTATATTAATAATTTAGAAAATAAAACACATAAAAAACAATTACCATCTACACCATTTTTAAACGTATCTTCGGTTGGTTCAAACATATCTATTAAAGAAAATTACGGCAAAGAAGGATATAATCTATTAAATAATAATAGAAATACTACCCAATCCGATTATTTTGGCAATATTAAGGGTCAAGTTTTTTCTAATGTTATATCTCCAATTATGAATTCTTTGAAACCAACAAAAAAAATAGTTAATAATCCTAATCCAATAGGAAATATTAATTCTAATGTAAAAAAACCTATGGATTATAAATTATATGATGAAAAATTACCTACTACTAACAGACAAATGACATCCGAAAGTTTAAATCATATGAATTTACAAAAACAATCTTCTAATGCTTATATAATTTCAAATCCGTATTTAACGGATACACAAAGACAAAGCACAAATAACTCTTATATTGGTAACGCAAGAGGAATAAATATAATAAATAAATATGAAAATAACTATACAACTCCAAATATAGATAAAACCGTTGTAAATAGAACACCTTCGGGAAATATGAAAATGTTTAATTCTAATATAAATGTTAATATAACTGGTAGAGAAAAAGAAGTAGATAGAGAAAATGTTATACATAAATCTAACAATTCTACACAAATTCTAGGCGAAAGAACTAAAAATCCACAACATTATGATTATAATACAAATATAGATGAAACGTTGGTTTCTGCTTTTAAACAAAACCCTTATACACATTCTTTAAATAGTATTGCGTAAATATTTGTATAATTTTTTTATTTCGACCAATTCATTATAAGGTATTTTATTTATATTATAAATATTAATTATATTATTCCTTATAATTGTAATATTGTCTCCTTCTTTTTTTATTTTAACTACTTTAATAATCTTACCATTTATTATTTTAGTTTTAATCAAAAAAGGTGTATTTCTTACTAAATGAAATTCGTTACCTATTGTTACGTCAGGATTATGTATCTCATTTAAATAATAACTCCATTTTAAATCACCACATTCACAATTACACGAAAAACTATTTTTTAAAACTCCGAAATCATCCGTTTTTTTGTAACTATAAAACATCTGATTTTCTATATTTCTATATATATCTGTCATTTTACCTTCATAAATTTTTTTATCATATATTTCTATATATAAAGGGTCATTTATAAAAAACGCACAATCTATAATATAAAATGATTTTTTTGTTTTAGGTATTAATAACGCACAATGACAAATTATTGATTGACCTTGTGTTTTAAATTGTATTGGACATTTTGAAATTATAATATGACTATTTATATTATAATTATTCTTTAAATATAATTTAATAAATTCTGACATAGCTATACAATTTCCAGAACTATTTTTTATAATTGCCTCTTTTGATGTTTTAATTTTTGCCTCAATATAAGGAAATGTTGAAAAACATAAATTATTATAACATATATTCATTGATTCTTTTAACATTTTACTTGTCAATGTTTTTTGTTCATATAATTTAATTTTTTCTAAATTCATAATATAATAATAATATAATTTAATATTAAATTAATTAATTTATAAATGTCAATTGAAATATTTAAAGGAAATATACCTCATCTTTTATTTTACGGTAATATAGAAAATAATAATATTAAGGAAGAAATTCTTAAAATAACTAAAAATGAATATATTCTTGTATTTAATTGTGCTATAAATAAAGGTATTAAAAATATAAGAGAAGAAATTGTATCATTTGTAAAGTTTCAATTACCTGTAAATATTAAATTTAAATGCGTTTTATTATATGACGCTGAATATTTAACTATTGATTCTCAATATTTGCTTAGACGTATAATTGAAATTTACAGTCATAATACAAGATTTATTATTATAACTCGCGATAAAGATAAATTATTAAAACCTATAATTTCTAGATTTATACATATTTATAAAGAGGAAAACGAATATATAAACGGTATTATTCCATATAATAAAATTAAAAATATATTAACTAATAATTTGGATATAATAGATTGTGTCAACGAATTATATATTCAAGGAATATATGCTGATATATTACTTCAATATCTAAAAAATAAAGTTATTAATTTTATTGAACTAGAATTTTACTATGACAGGTTTAAAAATATTTTAAAAAATGAAAAATTTATTATGTTACATTTAATTTATTCTTTTCGTAATAATAAAAAAATAGAAATATAGTTATTTATTATTTATGGATGATTATAGTACAAATATACTCAATGATTCTAAAAACGAATGGTCTATACTTTTGATTAATAATATAACTTGTCATATAATAGTGGGTTTTAGATCAATATTTAATGAAGCTTTAGAAATATGTGAGAAAAATGATGAAGTTGATAAATATTTAATGACTTACCAGAATTTACTTTCTCGTATTCCTAACTGGAATCAAACTATAATTGATACTGAACAAAAACGAATTGTAAATACAAGTAGATGCCCATACCTTGAAGATTTAATTACTTGTGTACATATTACTCAATTAAAAATACTTTCTTGCGTAAATGTAAGTTCTGAACCAAAAAAAATAGAAATAAACATACCAGACATATCTTTATTTATACATAAAGTCTATATTAATATTGCTAGAAAATTATATTCTAATATATATCTTTTTGAAATTGATATTCCTCCTTTAGAACAACAAAAGAGAAATAGGGAATTTGAATTATTAGTTCAAACATGTATTATGAATACAATAAGAGACAACCTACCAATTGAAGAATTATTAAGAAAATATATTGACGAAACACAGGAAATAGATGTAAAAAATATTGAAAGTATTATTGAAAATAAAAAAATAGAGAATAAAGTTGAAGATATTGTCTCTGATAAAGATATTGACTCTGAGATTGCTTCAGTTATTTCCTCAGAAAAAGATGTTGGCAAACATATTGAAAAACATATTGACTCAGATAAAGGTATTGAATCAGACAAGGATATTGAATCAGACAAGGATATTGAATCAGAAAAGGATATTGAATATAATATAGAAAAAGATTATTCAAAATCTTCTTGTGAAGAGTTTGAACCAATAAATTTAAAACCAATAGAAGATAGTTTAGTAAAAAAAAAAGAATATAAAATAGAAGAGATTAATTCTTTAGACGATGAAGATTTTGAAACTAAAAATAATAACCAAGAATTAAAATTATCGTGGGACCCTTCTATTACAGATAATCAAATTAATATAGGAGAAGAAATTAATAACGATAATGATTTTATTCTAGATATAGAAGAATTGTAAATGTTTTAGTTAAAAAATAAAATATTTTATATTTATATAAATATTATGAATTATCATTATATTTATATATCCTTTATTATTTCAACAATTTTCTTTATTTATAAACAAATTATAAATAAACAAAACCCATCTAAAGATGCAAATTTCAATAAAAATACTATAAGAGAAATATTTTTTATATTTATAATATCATTTGTAACATTATATTTACATAATTTATATTTAAAAAAACAAGACGTAAAAACTGAAATATTTACAAGTCAACCGTCGTTTTAATTAATTCGTCAATATTTAAATATGTTTCTAATGTTTCAACATTATAATCATTAAAACATTCATTTATATATTGTTTACTCGGTAAATGGTTATGAGTTGTTCTTGCTATCATTTTATATAATTTAAAATCGGGGTATCTTTCATCTCCATTATCTTTATATAGAATATTTTTACCACTATCGTCGTATAACCAATCAATTATCATTTTATAAACTGGAATATTCCTATATTTTTCTATTTCATTATAATCATCTACTATGAAATCAAAAATAGAACAAGCTAATCTACATAAATCAAAACCATAATTTGGTTCTATTTTATTTTTATTTTGATTATAAAATGGTTCGCAGTTATATTGTCCATAAGCAGTTCCATTGCTTGAAAAACTATCGCTACATAATCTTTCGCCTTTATATTCATATATAGATCTTCCAAAATCTATTATTTTATAAATTTTCCCATATGTCGGAACTTTATAATATTTATTATTTATTTTATAATATAAATATTCTATATTTGTGTTAATAAACATTATATTATTTGTGTGTAAATCATTGTGTGTAAATTTAAAAATACTTTGATAAACGTCTAATGTAATTATTATCTGAAACATAGCACTTGTTAATTCTTTTACATCGATATTATTATCAAATAAATAATCTAAAGTATTAACACATTTCTCCAATGCGATTTTTTGACAAGGTAATTTATCTATAATTATTATTAAATCTTCTATACTTTCGGTGTCTTCATAACTTTCTTCGTCACTTTCTTCGTCACTTTCTTCGTCGCTTTCTTCGTCACTTTCTTCTTCACTTTCTTCGTCACTTTCTTCGTCACTTTCTTCGCCACTTTCTTCGTCGCTTTCTTCGTCACTTTCTTCGTCACTTTCTTCGTCACTTTCTTCGTCACTTTCTTCGTCACTTTCTTCTTTACTTTTATCTTTTTTTATGTAAATATTTGTAATTTCGCTATTATCAGAAACGTCCAACAATACGCAAGATGTATCAATAACTTCATAAGTAAGATTAATAGAATCTTCACTTATATTTAAAGGTTCTTTATAACCAAAATACTTCCTAATTTCTTCATTTTTAAAATTAAATATTTTTCCCACACTATCATTAAAATAATTATTATCACATAAGTATTCATAATCTTCAGATATATCAATCTCACAATTATTTTTTAAAATTATTTCCATATCATAAACATCTAAAGAATGATTGAATCCGTATTTTTTTAATTTACTTGTTAATAAATAAAAGAAACTATCTACATAAGAATAGTTATGTATAGAATTTATATATTGTTGATATATATTTACATTGGTATTATTCTTTTCTGGAAGAATATTTATATTATACTTTTTATATTTACCTGTAAGAAGTTTAACATAATCAATTAAAGGAATATACTTAATAAAACAACTTTTAGTTTCACATTCATTATCTTCAAATTCAAAATCATTATAAGTATTGTTATTAATATATCTTTTAACTAATGGTTTATAGTTAATATTAAATTTATCAAATATTGGATTGTATTTTTCTTCTTGTATAATTATTTCATCCATAATATTTTATAATATTAAAGTTTTTATTATGGTTTAAACTAATTCGTTTTAAAAAAGGTCTTTATATAATTATAATTAATATATGAGTTTAGAATTAAAAAAATTTAGTATGAACTCGATTTCCTTCAAAAAAGATGAAAATAAAGGACCTGTTATTGTTTTAATTGGAAGAAGAGATACTGGAAAAAGTTTCTTAGTTCGCGATTTACTTTTTCATCATGTCGATATACCAATAGGAACAGTAATATCAGGAACAGAAGCAGGAAACGGTTTTTATTCTGAACATGTTCCTAAATTATTCATACATGATGAATATAAAACAAGTATAATAGAAAATATTTTAAAAAGACAAAAAGTTGTAATTAAACAAGTAAATAAACAAATTGAAATTTATAAAAAATCTAAGATAGATGCTAGATCATTTGTAATATTAGATGATTGTTTATATGATAATTCTTGGTCAAGAGATAAAATGATGAGATTATTATTTATGAATGGTAGACATTGGAAAGTCATGTTGATAATAACTATGCAATATCCACTTGGTATTCCTCCAACTTTAAGAACAAATATTGATTATGTATTTATTTTAAGAGAACCATATATAGCTAATCGTAAAAGAATATACGAAAACTATGCTGGTATGTTTCCTACATTTGAATCTTTCTGTCAGGTTATGGATCAATGTACTGAAAATTATGAATGTTTAGTTATTGATAATAATGTTAAATCTAATAAATTACAAGAACAAATATTTTGGTATAAAGCACAAAAAAGAAATGATTTTAAATTATGTTCTAAGGATTTTTGGGAAATGTCTAAAAACTTAGGTTCTGATGACGAGAATGAAGAATATAATCCAGATAATTATAAAAAAAAAGCAGGACCGAAGATAAATGTTAGAAAATCTAAATGGTAATCTATGTTAAATGTATTATATTATCGGCATGAGGTATTATTTCTTTATCATGACTTATTATTATTACTGTTTTATCTTTTGTTTTTTCTGTTATTAATCTAACTATCTTCTTTCTTGTTATTATATCTAAACTAGTTAGTGGTTCATCGAATATTAATATTGTTTTATTTTCTTTTAATATTCCTCTTATAATCATTATAATTTTTTGCATACCTAGAGATATTTTAGAACCATTCACACCTGTTTTTGAATATAATCCTTTATCAATTAAATTAAAATAATCTATTAATTTATATTCTTCTAATATTTCTATTATTTTATTATCTGTATAATTATTTCCATATTTCATATTATACATTATTGTTTTGTTAAATAATATTGTTCTTTGGTTTACATAATATATATTATTTCTAATATCATTTATACATATATCATTTATATTGTGGTCGTCTAAATATATATCTCCTTTATCTACGTTATACATTTTTATCAATAATTTCATTAATGTAGTTTTTCCTGAACCTGATTTACCCATTATTACATTTATTTTTTTCGGTTCAAAAGTTATATTTAAATTATTTAATACATATTTATTTTCATATTTAAAATATACATTTATTAATTTTATTTTATAAAATTTATTTATATTTTCACAAGTACTTGTTTCTTCTTTGGTTAATAATTCATCTAACGCTTTAATTTTATAAATATATAACGAAACGTCTATTGTTTCTTTTATGAAATTATTTACAATACTTATATATATAATTAACATCATAACTATAATCGTGATATTTTCAGTTCTCATATATCCGTTATTTATGTATATGAAAATGAAAATGAATATTACATACATATAATTTAACAAATTACTTATGGATAATATTTTATTATTATTATTTAATAATTTTTTGGCAGATTCTGTATAAATTAAATGAGTATCTTTCATATATTCTACTTCATCATTTAGAGTATTGTCAAAAATTATATTTAATATATTTTTTACTTTATCTCCTAATATATTCATATTACTCCTGTGATTTTTATCTTGTATCTCTATTAGATTAACAGTTTTATTAAAATTCAAATATATATATAGAATTATGATGATAATATGTATCACAGAAAGTAATAATAAATATACATTTTTATAACTAAAAAATATTAGTATGATAATAAATGTTACAATAAAAGGTAGAACACTCTCAAATATATATATAAGAAATATTCTTGTAGCCCAATAAGAAGCAGTAACTAACCATACAATATCAGATTCTTCTATTTCTTTATATTTTTCGGTTAATTGTTTAAAAATATTTAATACAACTAAATTCTTTGTAATGGTTATTATATCTAATACTATATATGATTGTATATAATATTTTAAATTAATAAAAATAGAATATGTTAATGATAAAATAATTATTATATATACCCACCCCATCATACTCCTACACTTTATAACGTTATATATATCTTTTAAAAATTTATCATTTTTATTGTATTTAGAATTTAAAAAATGAGTAAATGATTTAGATATTCCGATACTACCGATTGTATACGTTATTAGAACAACTATTGTATATATTATTAATATAAATATATTATCTTTCATATAAGGTAATAAAAGGTTTTCTATTAAGAAAGACATTTATATTATCTAAATATTTAATCTTTTATAAATTATATTATTATAGTATATATGAAAAATTCTGAAAAAACCAATAATAAAAAGAAAACCAATAAAACCAATAATAAAAAGAAAACCAATAAAACCAATAAAACAAATAAAACCAATAATAAAAAGAAAACCAATAATAAAAAGAAAACCAATAAATGGGTAATGTTTGTAAAAATAATACAAAAAGAAAATCCAAATTTATCTTACAAACAATGTATGATATTAGCTTCTAAAACTAAAAAGAGAATGAATAATATTTAATAATATTTATATAAATTTTAGGCAGATATTTTTCCGTATTCTATGATTTGTATATTTTCTGTTGCTTAAAATATATTTCATATTTTAGTATATATTTTATAAATTATATATAAATATTATTTTGTTTTAAATTATCATATTAAATTATTTCTTTACTTTCTTTATTGTTTTCAAGTTGTATATTTTCATTGGAATTTTCATTAGAATTTTCATTGGAATTTTCATTAGAATTTTCATTAGAATTTTCATTAGAATTTTCATTAGAATTTTCTTCTTCGTCTTCTTCGCCTTCCTCGTCTTCTTCGCCTTCTTCGTCTTCTTCGTCTTCTTCGTCTTCTTTAAATTCTTCGCCTTCTTCACCTTCTTTAAATTCTTCGCCTTCTTCACCTTCTTCACCTTCTTTAAATTCTTCACCTTCTTTAAATTCTTCACCTTCTTTAAATTCTTCACCTTCTTTAAATTCTTCACCTTCTTCACCTTCTTTAACTTCTTTAACTTC
>Ga0206131_10000436_pt1 | contig 59208 bp, 54 predicted proteins | sample Helgoland_Spring_FD_148636 | JGI IMG/M metagenome (GOLD analysis project Ga0206131, IMG submission 148636) | Pelagic subsurface seawater microbial communities from Kabeltonne, Helgoland, North Sea - Helgoland_Spring_Bloom_20160517_1 | ecosystem: Environmental > Aquatic > Marine > Epipelagic ... | reverse complement strand
CCGACGGCCTGTTAGCTCGTGCCATTCAACACGAGGTGGATCATCTTAATGGCATCTTGTTTGTTGATCGCATCAGTCCTGCTGCAAAGGTGAGTATGAAAAGAAAGCTCAGGCGACTAGCTGCGCAATAGGGAATTAGCGATTCGCTGCGACTTGGTGTTGTAGGAAATTAGGTGTGAGGCTAGCGTTGTTGCGCTTCATCGTCCTATTTCCTTTTACCCCAAGAGTCCTTCAGTGCCACGGTGCGGTTGAATACGCCACTATCAACGCTATCAGCACAGAAGTAACCGACGCGTTCAAACTGATAGACGGTGCCTTGCTTTGTGTTGGCGAGTGATGCCTCTAGTTTGGCATTGGTAATCACGGAGAGAGAGGCGTCATTCAGACAGCTTAGAAATCCACCATCCGCGGCGTCTGGATTTTCTTCGGAAAACAATCGGTCGTAAAGACGGATCTCGGCATCGGTTGCGGTCGCAGCATCCACCCAGTGAATGGCAGCACGACAGCGGATACCCTCTGGTGCATCCTTGCCAATGGTTTCAGGAATGAACTCGCAGTGGACCTCAGTGACCTCGCCGGCATCGTTTTTCTCAAAGCCAGTGCAGGTGATGATGTAGCCACCGCGCAGTCGGACGGATCTGCCTATCCCAAGCCGGAAAAACTTCTTAGGTGGATCCTCCATGAAGTCGTCATGTTCAATCCAAAGTTCTTTTCCAAGTGATACCTGACGCGTGCCAGCCTCTTTGTTGGCGGGGTTGTTAGGGACTTCAACTATTTCTTTATGTTCAACAGCTGGCCAGTTGGTGATGATCACTTTAAGTGGATCGAGCACGGCCATGCGTCTCTCGGCTGAGAGGTTCAGTTCGTCACGTACTTCTGATTCCAAGATTGCCATGTCGGTGACGCTGTTGACTTTGGTAACTCCACCACGCGCACAGAAGTTGCGAATGGCAGAAGATGGGTAACCGCGGCGGCGCATGCCCGAAATTGTAAGCATACGTGGATCATCCCAGCCGCTGACGTGTCCTTCATTAACAAGCTGGAGAAGCTTTCGCTTACTCATCACAGTATAACTTATATTGAGACGAGAAAATTCGATCTGGCGTGGTTGCGCGGGCACTGGGCAGTGAGTGATGAACCAATCGTACAGTGGTCGGTGGTTTTCAAACTCAAGACTGCACAGCGAGTGAGTGATATGCTCGTGAGCATCTTCGAGCGGATGTGCAAAGTCATACATCGGGTAGATGCACCAGTCGTCCCCCGTGTTGTGATGGGAGGCGTGAACAATACGATAGAGAATTGGATCCCTCATATTCATGTTAGATGACGTGAGGTCGATCTTAGCGCGCAGAACCATTGCGCCTTCTTTGTGGTTACCGGCTTTCATTTCATCAAACCTGGTGAGGCTCTCCTCGGTGGGGCGATCACGGAAGGGTGAGGGTGTTCCGGGAGTGACTACGTCACCACGGTTCTTTTTGATTTCCTCGGGCGTCTGCTCATCGACGTAAGCGAGGCCACCTTTGATTAGGTGCTTGGCGCAGTCGAAAAAAAAGTCGAAGTAGTCGCTGGCAAAGTAAAGGTTATCACCCCAATCAAAACCGAGCCACTTCACGTCCCGCTTGATGCTCTCAACATATTCGGTTTCCTCCTTTTCTGGGTTGGTATCATCAAACCGCAGATGGCAACGTGCACTAACCCCAGCATTTTCCTGAGCGATACCAAAGCTGATGCAGATGGCCTTGGCATGACCAATGTGCAGATATCCGTTAGGTTCTGGCGGAAAGCGGGTAATGACGGTATCATGTTTTCCGCTAGCCAGATCCTTGGCGATGATATCGCGGATGAAGTCTGTATTCTCCTTTTTATCAGCTGCACTCATGTGCGCCGATTATTAGTCGCTCAAAGCAAAAAGAGGAAGCAGATTTTCATATAGCCCTGCCATCTCTAAGATATGCAGAAGTTAGTTGCATCACCTCGGGCTCGGTGACGATGAATGTGTGGTCGCTATTGATGATATGAAACTCGTTCATTCCATCTACTTTACCTTTTTGAACCGAGACAATACCGTCGTTTTCGGTATCAAGAAACGTGCGAAAAAAGGGAATGGAGCTGCGTTTGCCCATAACCACAGCGGTGTCTGTGTGATTTGGGATCGGTGGTGCGTCGATCTGATCCGTTCCGAGCTCCTTGCCTGCTGGGCCAAGTGTGGCACGTAGCGGCGGGCAGTGCTCGATCCAGTCGATGATTTCGCTGCCCTGATTAGGAGGAGCGAGCATAACGACTCGGCCGGTCTGCTCGGGGGGTATGGCAGGCAGGAGATTACGGGCGATGATGCCACCTAGCGAGTGAGTGACAAAATGAACTCTGCGATTACCTGCGTATAGCTGCACAGCGTCGTGGACAAAATCGACAAGTTCATCGATCGTTTTTCGAAAAGATGGGTATGGGATATTGATGGTGTGATAACCCTGCTGGTTAAGGTGTTTAGCCATCGGGTCCATCGCCCAGAGGCTACGCCAGAGACCGTGCAAAAGAATAACGACTTCACCATCTGCTGCACGCACAATGGGCTTGTGCCACGGCATCGGTGGTCGAAGTACGCCTAGACGGCCGAATTTGGAGTTTTTATTAATCAGTTATGGGTGGTTTGTATTATGAGCTGAACCTGGCATGAGCCTCAGAAATTGATGATATATGACCGAGAAGTTAGAATTGATTCACTTAATAATCTTCAACGGGTGAGTTTCTCACGCTAGAATTGTCGCTTTTTTTCTTTGCGGCATCCTTGCCCAACACATCAATACGCAATTGCATCGTATCGGCATCGATCGCGTCCCATTCTTTTCTGCTAAATTTTAACGGGCTAGAGATCCTTTTTTTCATATTCTCAATACGGCGTAAAGAATCATCTATTACGTTAGTTGGAATTCTTTTTAGATGGTCGAGAGCTAATGTGGATGAATCAATCTGGTGGCAAATCATCGCCATATCATTGCCTGCTGTGATGGCGAGTTTCACATCTGGGCCTCGGCCGTAGGTATTGACGATGGCACCCATATCGAGGTCGTCGGTCATGATGACACCCTCGAAGCCAAGTTGATTTCGCAACAAATTTGTTAGGAGGTTTTGGGATAGGGAGCCGGGGAGGCCGGGGGAGTCATGATCAATGTTAGAAAAGTGCACGTGGCAACTCATGATGGCATCGAGTTCCGGCATTAAGGTGGTATAGGGAAGCAGATCGCTAGTGAGCATTTGATCTATGGTCTTGTCCACCTTAGGAAGCTCGTGGTGTGGATCGATGTCGGCTAGCCCGCATGATGGAAAATGTTTGCCGCATGACAGCACCTTTGCATGTCGCAAGTTGCGGTTAAAGATTCCCGCGTTGGTGATGACCTCTTGGGAGTCGGTGCCGTAACAACGCCCGCGCAACGCGTTGTCCGCCTCGTCATCGTAGGAAATATCCAGAACAGGGCACAGGTCCATGTTGCATCCTAGCAGTCGGAGTAGATCTGCGGTGATCAAGCCGTGGCGGGCGATGAGCCCTAGGTTACCTTTTACGCGTAATTCTTGCGCCGAAGGTGGAGTGGTGCCTATTTCTTTAGTGCGGGTAACACGGCCGCCTTCTTGATCAATTGCGATGACCGGATCGATATCACAAATCCCCCGGAGGTCATCGGTTAGCTTCCTGACTTGTTCAGGGGACTCGACATTTCTACCGAAAATGACAAATCCGCCTGGCTGGATAAGTTGGTAGAGGGCTGCGTCTTGCGGAGTAAGTTCCGTGCCGGGCACGCCGAGAAGAAGGAGCTGTCCGTGCATAAGAAGTTAGGAAAGCATCCCGCGAAATGTTTGGCCGTATGATGCCAGCCGGCAGAGGATAGATTTTTGCACGTGTAGGCGGTTCTCCGCTTGTTGGAAAATGATATCGGAGTGCGCTTCGAGCACTTTCTCAGTGATCTCTTTGCCGCGGTATGCTGGCAGGCAGTGAAGAACAATATGGGATGAATGTGCGTGTTTGAGTAGTTCGGAATTAACCTGATAATCACCGAATAGGGCCTCTTTTTCAGTTTGTTCCTCCTCACCCATAGACAGCCATACGTCTGTATTGATGACATCGGCATCCTTGACTGCCTCTATGGGATCAGTGGTAACACTCACGTTTGGTGCATCGAGATGTGCGAGGTAATTTTCATCTGGAAGGCATCCCTCGGGTGCGGCAATCATTAGCTGGAAGTCGAGCTGTTTTGCGGCCCACATCCACGAGCGTGACATGTTATTGAAGCCGTCGCCAACAAATGCTATTTTTTTCCCCTCCCATGTGCCACAGCGCTCACGGATAGTAAGTAAGTCGGCGAGGATCTGGCACGGATGGGCATCATCTGTGAGGGCGTTAATGGTGGGTATGCCGGAGTAATTGGCAAAATCGATCACGTCTTTTTGAGCGAACGTGCGAATGATTGCACCGTGAACCATACGTCCTAAAACACGCGCAGTATCCTTGATAGGTTCACCACGCCCGAGCTGGATATCATTCGAGGAGAGAAACATCACAGAGCCACCCAACTCGCGAATACCAACCTCAAATGAGACACGTGTGCGCGTAGATGACTTGGTAAAAATCATTGCCCAAGTCTGTCCATCGAGAGGTTTGACTTTGTGGCTGCCATGTTTTTTGCGTTCAGTTTTTAACGACACGGCATTGTCGATGAGTTTCCAGATCCGGTCCTTGGAGAGTTCTTCGATACAGAGTAGATGAGTCATGAAAGTGAATTAATAAATGAGGTGAGCAAATAGTATTCAGATTTTGCTTTGAGAATCGAGAGTGTTTTTAAGAATTTTAAGGGCCTCGGCGACTTCGGAGGCACTTACGTTGAGGGGCGGTAATAAGCGCAGTGTGTCGGGTCCAGCAGGAACCGTAAGTAATCCGTTATGCATCAGTGCAAGACATAATTCAAGCGCAGGGGTCACTCCCTCTTTTGGATGAAATGCTTCTGGGTTTAGAGCGATGCCCAACAAAAGCCCTTTGCCTCTTGTGATTTTTATAGCGTGGTGTTGCCATGCTGAAATCTCATCCTGGATTAGCTTGCCCTGAGAAGAAGCATTCCCACAAAGATCGTTCTCGAGAATCGTGTTTATAACTGTTAGGGAAGCGGCGCAGGCAAGAGGGTTGCCGCCGTAGGTTGACCCATGAGACCCTGCATTCATGAGCGATGAGAGCTCAATGCTCTCATGATTGATGAGTCGATCGCTTACGTAGAATGCTCCAATGGGAAATCCTCCTCCCATGCCCTTAGCCCATGAAATGGTATCGGGCTGAAGCTCTGGGCAGATACTTTGCCACCCGTTGATGGTGCCAGTTCTTCCTACGCCACACTGAATTTCATCGAGCATTAGTAGCAGATCGTGTTCCTTGCATCGTGCGGCAATATGCCGAAGGAATTCGGGTGTTGCTTCATTAATGCCTCCCTCACCCTGAATGGGCTCTAGCATAATTCCAACGGTGTGATCCGAAATGGATGCGCTTAGGGCATCAACATCATTGAACGGTACGTATTTGAATCCAGGGAGCATTGGCTCGAATCCAGATTGGATCTTTTTCTGTGCCGTGGCAGCCATAGATCCAAGCGTTCTACCGTGGAATGAGCTAGAGAAAGTAATCACCTCGTATCGAGGGGCTCCATTGTTGGCGGGATTGGTATTTCCGAATTTACGTGCGGTCTTAATCATGCCGTCGTTGGCCTCGGCTCCTGAGTTGCTAAAAAAGATCTTGCCCGGGCTTTTGACAACATCCTCTACTAACACGCGAGCAAGTTGTTCTTGTTGTTCGATATGATAGAGATTTGAGCAGTGGATTAGAGTAGCTGCTTGATTGGAAATTGTTTCGGTCAGGCTGGGATGACAGTGGCCGATACTGCACGTTGCTATGCCGGCACAAAAATCAAGATATGCTTTGCCGGTATCGTCCCATACACGGCAACCATCTCCCCGAACGACGGTGAGCGGAAATTTTCCATAAGTGGGTAGTAAATGGGACATGCTTTTTTCTAAGCACAGATATTAAATAACTAAATCCTAAACTGCGGAGTATTTTCCAAATTTGGAGTTTGGAATTTTGTCTGATGGGTTTAGTCTGAGTTTGCCGCTCCCCGGGCGGTCGCGGTGTTCTTTACGGAATATCGAGGAAAGTCCGGACGCCACAGGGCAGTGTGCCTCGTGAAAACGAGGGACAACCAGTTCAAGCTGGTTGGACGGAAAGTGCAGCAGAAAACAAACCGCCTGCTTCGGCAGGTAAGGGTGAAAAGGTGGAGTAAGAGCCCACCGCTCCAAAGGTAACTTAGGAGGCACGGTAAACCCCGCACGGCGCAAGACATAACAGGGGAAGGGTAGCCCGCCCGACTAGGATCCCCGGGTATTAGTCGCACCATCCTGCAAAGGAGGTGCCCCACCTCGGTGGGGTAAGATAAATGACCGTCCATTTCTGTGAGAGCAGAAGGGACAGAATCCGGCTTATAGGGGAGCGGCATCTCTCCTCTCTATTGGCTGTGGACATTTGATATTGAGTGTTGGAAAATTATAATGTTATTTTATTATTTGGATGATCTATGAATGAAATAATCTACCAGAAAGATAATCTTCCCGATCGTTTTGGTGCCATGACGGTAAAGGAACTACGTCAGGGATTACGGCGTGGCATGTTTATGATCCCATTTATTGTCATTCAAGGAATGGCCGTTTTGGCAATGGCTGCAGAGTTCAGTATGGGAGATGTGGAGAGTTATTCAAAAATGACTGGTTTACTCAACCCTGTGCTCTTCTTCAATTCTGGGCCATTTTGGTCAGTCGCTGGATTTATTTGTATCATCGTAATGCCACTTGGTGGGTTGGCACTTATGCGGCAGGAGCTCGACGAGGGAAACCATGAGCTGCTACTGTTGACACCTCTGACTCGTTGGCGGGTTGTTACTGGCAAGTTTGTCGCACTGTGGGGGTTGTGTTTGATAACATTTTTTTCACTGCTTCCATACATGATTGTTCGTTATTTCATTGGCGGAATAGATGCATGGAGAAATATTGTTATGGCACTCACTGTGGTGACGGCTTCTGGTATTTTATGTGCGGGTTTTATTGGGGCCTCGTCATATCGCACCAACCTAGGACGTATTTGTATGATGCTGTTGTTTGTTTTTTCAATGATTCTATCTTGGCTAGCTCCAATGTGGGGTAGTTTTGCCCAGACAAAAGTGTGTGGTGTGATTTATCATGCCAACGCACTGGCATACTTTGTCTGTTACACCATGTTTGGTCTCGCGCTGGCTCGATCGCGTATTCGGCTGGTGGTATCTCAGTATGAGGTGAAGCCCAGCTGGATGGTTATCGGGTTGCTGATATTCACTCCTCTGGTGGTATCGATTGTGACAGCTGTGACACTAGGTTTCGGTGGATTTGTCGGTCTGATCGGAATGGCGCTTATTGCATGGTTTGCCGATAGCACACCAAAAGCGCCAGGCTGGATGGCAGCACCTAAGTTAAATATTCCAGCAGAGCCACCACCCCAGCTGATTGTGCCGGGCACCACTAAAAACCAGTCGATTGAGCGTGATGAAGACTGTCATATCGGTGGAAATCCCTGATATTACAAGGGAAATTCAAGATTGCTTTCTACACTAATTCCGCATATCATCCCCATCCGCAGGGGGACGCATTCGCGTCCTTTCTCCGTCTAAGCCAATTTGATAACTGGATTAATTAAAAGGTTACCAATGCTGGCTGATTACTAATCACCTGAAATTTTTTATGGGATTCATTGATGCCTTCAAGAGGTGGCGCCTCGCCAGTAAGGGGATGTCATCGGGTAAAAAACGCCGCACATCTACCGTCAGCGAGAATAAGGTGGTGGATTCTATGGAGCGTAGTGTTTGGATGAAATTACTTATTTATCCTATTTTTGCTGCGCTTGCCTGCCTAATCACGGCCTTCTATGTATCTGGTGATACATTATTCCATGGTCAGGGGTTACGTCGTTCCCTTATCTGCTTGATCTTGGCGGCAGCGGTTGTTCTTTTTTACCATATTCGCAATTCTCTCAAGATTGGCAACGGCAAGGTGGTTTTGGTTTTTGGCGGAATTTTGGTGCACCTTACATTGCTGCGGATTGTGTGTTATTTATGTGATGCAAATCACTGGCCCATGGACTACCGCTTGCTGTTACCGCCGTTGGCATTTGCTCCAATGGTTCACTCGGTTTTAGTGGGTAGATATGCTGGCGTTTTTTCTGCTCTTAGCGTTAGCCTTTTTGGTTGCTTGCTAATGCCGGTGCAGGAGATTTTTCAATTTATGATCATGAGTTTGGTCGCTGGTTCTATTGCCGTTGCGCTCACGCGCAAGGTTCGCAGACGAGGCAGCGTGTTGCGGGCCGGCTTCTATGTGGGTGTCGTAACCCTTCTTTTGGCGATAACTTTCGACAAGATTAGTCTCACGGAAATAATGACTCCATATGGATTTGCTGATGAGGCATCGAAAGTCCTTGTTGTACTTGCTTGTGGTTTGCTCACCGGCATGGTTGTAAGTGGTTTACTGCCTGCACTCGAAAGTCTATTTAAGCTCACAACAAATATCAGCTGGCTAGAAATGAGTGATCTTAACCACAAGCTGCTGCGCAAGCTACAGCTCGAGGCGCCAGGAACCTATCACCACAGTATGGTCGTAGCCACGCTCGCCGAGTCCGCTGCTGAGGAGGTTGGCGCAAATGCATCCATGTGCCGTGTCTGCTCATATTTCCATGATATTGGTAAACTCAAAAAACCAGAATATTTCATTGAGAATCAGGGTGAAATCAACCCACACGATTCGCTCACGCCGACCATGAGTGCGATCATTATCATCGCGCATGTAAAAGATGGGGTGGATATGGCAATAAAGCATAAACTAAATCCAAAGATCATTGAGGTGATCCGCGAGCATCACGGGGATTCATTAGTGCAGTATTTTTATCATAAGGCTCGTGAACAGCGGCTGGACTCCGAGCATCAAATCGAAGAGGGGATCGAGAATCAAGACGACCTTCCTGGAGTTGATGTTAAAAACTTTCGCTACCCTGGACCGTGCCCAACAAGTCGTGAGAGTTGTATTATCAGCCTTGCGGACTGCGTTGAGAGTGCATCACGCAGCATGAAAAAGCCAACGCCTCAGAAAATCAGGAATTTGATTCAGGAGATCGTGATGGATAGAGTAACCAGCGGGCAACTTGATAAAAGTGGTCTCACAATGCGTGATCTTAAGAGGGTATGTGACAGTTTCTCAGCTACTTTGCGGAGTATGATGCACACTCGTATCGACTACCCCAAGGATGATCCAGGCACTCGAAAAACCCATAATCCATCTGCTGTGAAAAGGCAAAATGGTAATGGTGTGCCAACCGATCAGACAAATTCACTAACGAGGACAAAATCATAGACAGAGGGCCTCTACATCATGTCCGAAATACCCAAACTCGCGGTTTATGATCACCAGCACTCGATGAAGATCGATGAGGGTCTTGTTTTCAAGCTAGAAAAAACAGCTTTAGAGGCCATTCCAATGGTGTTAGATCGTTGTAATTTTCCTAACTCACCATTGTCTAGCCTAAAGATTGTTGAGGTTAGTTTAGTCGATGATGCTACGATTGCAGACGTGCATGAGCGATTTATGAACATTGCCGGAGCGACGGATGTTATTACCTTTGATCATGGGGAAATACACATCAGCGTTGAGACTGCGCAGCGGCAAGCGGCAGAATATTTTCAAGATTTTGAAAAGGAAATCATGTTATATATTCTGCACGGGCTTCTCCATCTCGCTGGACATGAGGACGCATCAGACGCTGGCTACGCGGCTATGGACTTGCATCAAACTGAATTGCTTAGTCGTGTCTGGCAGCCATAATTCCAGATTCCGTAATCACTCCCTCCATCAACTGATCGTGCTTCTCACAAGTAATATGGTCAACTATCTGCATATTCATGCCGACCCCCCAGACCATTGCTCTTGATGATTTTTTGGCCAATGCACGATCGTAGTAGCCGCCGCCATGCCCCAGTCGTGCTCCATTACGGGCAAAAGCTAATCCGGGACAGAGAAACAAATCTACCTCTGAGGTGTTTACCTCGGAGTGTTCATTGAGCTTAGGTTCTAAAATCCCGTATGAGCCAAGCATTAGGTTGGTTGGGGAAGTTACGGTGTGAAATGAAAGTATTTTGTCTTCATGACACAACGGGTAAACGAAGCGCACATCGGGAAGCGACTCGTGTAATTCAGACAGGTCGATTTCTTTGCCGTGTGCGGCGAAAATAGCAATGGTATTTGTGCTGAGAAGCATATGCTTACTGCAGGCAATATGTGAGCAAATAGCAGCTGAATACTGCTGAAGTTGATCCGTCGTGGTTTTTTCTAGGCGCTCTCGTATTCGTGCGCGCAACCGCTTTTTGTCTTCATAGATCATATCGCCCTGTGCCATGCTTGAGATGAGATTATCGATCGTAACAGCAAAAGTAAATCCTTTGCGACCAGTTGGATCACAAACGTGAGGTTAAAATGTCGCTTGATAGACAGCTCTAAATATCGGATAATACGTGAGATGACTTGTGTGCAACGAATATGGATCCAACTAATGATAGGAGCTGTTCTTACGGGAGCAATAGAAGCCAACCCGCCAGAACTAAAGGGGAAATATAAAAAGCCCACTATCAACCAGCGGTTTTTTGGGGCAGATCTTGCCATGGTAGGTAATGAACGCGATGAATACGCAACTAATTTAGCATCCTATGCTGTGAAAATATTACGCGCCAAGAAAGGGGATCAAGATACGCTTGATCTCACCCGCCAAATCATCGGGCTTGCATTACACCTATCGCCCAGAAATAAGAAAAGTCTTGTGGCCAATGCTCAGCTTGCGCGCGGCATCATGCCTGAGTTGATTGCCTGCGACTATGACCCAGAAGTTTTTGCGCGTCTCTTGCTTACTCGTGGGCAACTTCTTGAGAAACGCCAAGGGGCAAGTAATTTGTTGGTGGCACGATACCTAATCGCGCTTGCTGCAACGATAGATCCACGTAACGAAGATGCGGTATACGAGGCAGAAGTGCGCCGTATCGATCATGGGGAAATATCTTGGGTAAAACTCACCGATGCGCGACCGTGATAGTGCAGTTGTAGTGCAGCGCGTGGATGTATTTTGGTTGCCAATTGTTCGCTTGCATTGCCCTTGTTGGTGTGACTAAATCTATCATTGGTTTTCATGAAATTGATTTCTCACATATTTGTTTTACTGGCTGTTGTAACGTTCCTCAGTGCGTGTGGTAGCGTGCAGACAGTGACTAAAGAGCAGGTGAGGTCAGATTGGCGCGGCAGAGCGGAGTCGTTTTCTGTCGGAAAAGACGAGAATGGGAATCCGGTGATGAAGTCGGATCGCCGAAGCTCGCTTGAGGGTAAACGTAGCAACATTGCTGGAAGTCGTGACTTTAACGGACTAGACTACACCAAAAAATCCTATCGCAAGAAACGTTGGTTCGGCAATTCTCTGTTCAGCAAAAAACAGTATGATGGAAACATTGATGGGGGTCGTTTCAAAAGCGAGCCGTTGTTTATGAAAAAACAGGCTTCCGCGAGTAAATACAGAGCTCGAGTCGATGGGCAGGCATTTGCGGTGAACCCTATATCTTCGGTCTCTGCTAGGGAGCAGAGCGGCGCTCGTTTCAGCAGACCAAGTGACGCCCAAATAACTGCACGCCGTGGTGTTTTTGTGCAGCCAGACATTATCCACTGGAAAGAGCAGGAGGGCTTGACGATCAAGGACACGAATAAAATGCTCGGTCGCTAGACTGCAGATTGAGCATTGTTTTGAAATTTGTTGTAAGCCTAAGCGTATGTAAGGTCGTGATGCCCCTGTCACTCAAAAGTATCAATATTTTATGAAATTGAATCCACTCGTTATACCAGCCACGATCATGTGTTTTATTGTTGGCCCGCTGGCGGCCAATGAACTACAGCAACAATTTGAACCGCAAAAAAAATGGAATTACTTCGGTGAACTCAAGCACGAGGGACGCAATTTGAACGTGATGAGTAAAGGCGATAATATGGTCGCGAATATCTCTGCCTCTGGGAAGCTTGAGAAGACGGATTTTCTTCGCACCAAGGAGAAATTTCAAGACGTTCATATGAAGTTAGAATTCATGTTGCCCAAGGGGTCTAATTCTGGCGTGTATTTCATGGGTCGATATGAGATTCAAATCCTCGATAGCTTTGGTAGAAAAAGATTCGGATCAGGTGACCTCGGTGGGCTCTACCAGCGATGGGATGTGAACCGAGATCCGAAAGGATTCGATGGGGTTAAGCCCAAAGTTAACGCAGCGAAAGCGCCAGGCGAGTGGCAGACGATGGAGGTCGTCTTCCGTGCTCCACGATTTGCTAAAGATGGTAGCAAGACGCACCATGCCAAGTTTATCAAGGTGCTGGTTAATGGCCAATTAGTACACGTGAACCAAATTGCCAAAGGGCCGACACGCTCGTCGAAATTCGGTGATGAATCTGCCATGCCGGCTTCACTTTATATTCAAGGCGACCATGGTCCGGTCGCGATTCGTAAGATCGAGTTGAAGAAACTTAATCTCAGCACGGATGGAGAAAAAGCGCTCTAGGCTGTGGATATTGTATCTCTTGAAAAAACAGCTGTCCCTTGCTAAGGGCGGTGGCGCATGAGGGGGGCTTATACAAAGCCAAAAGCTGTGTTGAATACCACGCCATGTGCGTGAATACAGATCATGGTGTCGCATGAATAGTGAGTAATTCTGTTCACCAAGGTAGACTGAACGTTAGCAAAAAAATCACTGTGCCGATGTGGAATATTCACAGGAAAGTTTGCCAGATCACACTCGACAATATGAGCTTAGAGAAGAAGAATGATTTAGATAGCCCTCGTGTTTTTCCGATAAATCTGGCAGATACGCGTTTCGAAAGTTTCACTGGGCGTTCTTTTTCAAGGCGTATCAACCCTAAACAAAATCCTGAATAATCAAACTAACCATGACCTACCCTATTTATATCAAATCATTTTTAATCGTCGCTTTTTGTGGGGCTATAACAATGCTAAATGCAGATGCTAAGGTCATTCCGGGAGCTACCGAAGCGACGCCTTCGTATTCCCAGTATTTTTCATGGATTAATAATACTAACGAGGGATCAACCGAAGAAAACACGCTAGCTAACTTGGCATTTTTCAAATGGTTGCACGATGAATACGGTATGAAACTCGACATCTATGCTTTTGATGCGGGAACTATTGATGGTCCTAGATATTATGGGAGTACCAAGACAGATAAATTTAAGAAACAATATCCACGCGGATTCAAGCCTATCTACGAGTATGCAAAGAGCTTTGACTGCCGGTTAGGTGTCTGGCTCGGGCCAGATGGTTTTGGTGACACAGCAAAAGAAGAGCAGGAGCGGATCGACATGCTTGTGGGATTTTGCCGCGACTACGAATTTGCTTTGTTCAAAATGGATGCCGTCTGCACCCAGCTGCGTCCTGACAAGCAGAAGGCATTTGACCGACTGATGACCGAGGTGCGCAAGCACAGTCCGGATCTGATTCTACTCAATCACCGGCTTAAGCTGGGTGATGCAAAGAAACATGCCACAACCTTTCTCTGGGGTGGTGCCGAGACCTACATCGATGTGCACATGGCGAATCGGGAAATGACCGGCACGCACAATCGGGTGAAGGCAATCTCACGCGGGCTGGTTCCAGACCTGAAACGACTCACCGAAGACCATGGTGTCTGCATTTCCTCGTGTCTCGATTTTTGGGACGACGACCTGATCCTTCAGGCGTTCAATCGCAACCTGATTCTTGCTCCAGAAATCTATGCGAATCCATGGTTCCTGCGTGATGATGAGTTCCCAAAATTGGCGCGTATCTATAACCTGCACCGGCGTTACCGCGAAATCATGGTCAAGGGCGTGGTGCTCGATGAACAAAAATACGGGCCGCGTGCTGTATCACGTGGTGACGATGCTACTCGGCTAGTAAGCCTACGCAATCTCACCTGGGAGCCTGTTACTCACAAAGTGAAACTTGATGACTCAATCGGTCTCAAAGTCGACGGTGCCGTGGAGGTACGCCAGTTTCATCCCACAGAGCGCATTATCGGTAATTTCAAAAAAGGCGATGAGGTTGCAGTGACTGTGCAGCCCTTCCGTAGCTGCCTATTATTGGTCGATACCAAAAGCTCAGGTGGTATTGGTGTCAACGGTTCCGACTACGAAGTGGTTCGTGATGTGCCAGGCAAGGATGTCGTGATCAACGTGCTTGGCGGAGCAGGGGAGACGGTTAAAATATCACTAGCGTCAGGAGGGCAGAAGTTTTCTGGTGCGACACTTGATTCCAAATCTCAATCAACACTGACCTCCGGTGGTGCTGTTGATATTACCTTCCCTGGTAAACAAAACCGCAATGCATGGCATAAAAGACTCGGCGCACCTATAGTGACGGCAGTGCCGGCGGATGCCCAGACCATTTTCGAGACAGCTTGCTTCACCGCCGATAACGACCCTCTTGAAATTCGCTCTTTGAGGCGCTCTGGACCGACGAGAATTCAGCAGGTGCAGAAAACCCGTGATATTTTCCTCAACCAGCCGATCATTGCAGAACGTGGAATACTTCAGGACTATCTTTTCGATGGCAAACCGACAGTTTACGATTTTGAGCGTAAACGGGTCAGAGCTCCACAAAGCCGTAGCCTTCGCCTTGATCTTGGTAAACCCACCAAAGTGAATCACATCTTATTAGAAGCCGCACCAAGTTCGCAGGCAGCAAGTCCTGTAGTCGATGGAGAACAATACGCACAAGTCTCTGCCGATCTGAAAACATGGTCTACAGCACGCCTCGTCAAGGATGGCAGTAACATGCGTATCGAATGTGATTCGTCGAAACCCATCCGCTACGTGCGCACAAACATTACCCCCGGAAAGCTTGTCGAAATCCGTGGTTTTTCTAGTAAAAACGCCTCAAAGCAACTTGATCGAACCGGTTGGCGAATGACTTGGCTCTTTCCCCCATTCAAGAAGGTTCAAAAGGCATGGACGCTACCATTTACCGTCGATCAAGCGCCTAAGGGCGGCTATCTCACAATTGCTTGTAACGGCAAGCACGGCAGCCAGGCAGTGTGGGTAGGCCTTCGCGTTGATGGTCAATATCTTGGGGCCCCCGACCGCGCGCCATCTTTTGCTGCAAACCCATGGGAGTATCCTGTCAGGAAAAGTGATAAAAACTACAGCTTTTATATTCCTGTCACGGATGACATGTTAGGTAAGAAATGTGAGGTGGTTGTATTGGCGTTTGATCCTGAAAACCTCGCGTTTACGCCAGATGTTTGGCAAACATCTTACCCAACTCCTTACATCAAGAAGACCCTGATTCTTAAACGCTAGAATTCATCGTCGTATCATGACGTGGATGAGTTGTATTTTAGTTATCCCTGAACAATTATAGGTCGCAATTGCGATGTTGCTGAGATATTAATGCGCTGAATTTAGGATAAAGTGATGAAGATGCCATCCTAGTATTTCGACGCGCAACTTACTTAATATGAGAATAAACACAAAAATTGTAGCTGGCTTTTGTTATATGGTCATTGTCTTAATGACATCTATCGTGGGCGCTCATGAAACGCAGACAATAGCCACTAAAGAGGCTGTAAAAGTAGTAAAATTTGATCCAGTTATCAAAAATTTAGAGGGATGGACAGTGCACATCGATCCAAAACTTCTTGTAGGTGCACATGCTGAGCAGGGGGCGAAGGCGCTCACAATGTTAGCAAACCATCTACAAAGAATCTCAATCTTAGTGACTGGCAAACAGCTTGAAGATATGCGAAAGGTAGAAATCTGGATTGAGCATTCGCATCCTGAGCTGACGAGTATGCAATATCATCCGGGTGTTAAATGGCTCACTGCCCGTGGCTATGATGCGCGTTTAGCCAAGAAGGTGCATATCACCCATGCTGAGAATTTACTTAAGCGTGATCAGCTTCTCAAGCATCCAGCTGTCATTCTTCATGAACTGGCACACGGATATCACGATCAAGTTCTGGGTTTTGATGAGCCGCGCGTGATGGAGGCCTACAAGAGTGCCATGGAAGCAAAACTCTATGATAAAGTGTTGCTCTTTAATGGCAAGATGGTCCGTGCTTATGCCGCAACTGATCATAAAGAGTATTTTGCTGAGGGAGTTGAAGCCTATTTTTATCGTAACGATTTTTATCCGTTTGTGAGAGCAGAACTTAACATCCACGACCCGTTGTTGCATGACGTGATGCAGCAGATTTGGGGGCGCTAATGTGGTTTCATCTACGGGGCTAATATGAAAAACCAATCAAACACGTGATGTCATTTAATAACCAGAAAAGTGTGCTTGCTGTATTTATCTTGGCGGCAACTCCTGCCGCAGCTAGCCCGGTCATCTCGGGGTTGGTAGATAGTAAGCTCAAGAGCGAACTCAAAGGCATGGTTTTAGCAGAGGAAATGAATTGTGTAGCTTGTCACCAGAGTGATGAATCCTTTGCTGAAAATTCTAAAAAAGCACCTCGACTGGCAAATATAGGATCAAGAGTCAATCATCAGTATATTGAGAGCTTTATTAAAAACCCGCACGATACAAAACCTGGAACCACTATGCCAGATGTCTTGTCGGGTAAAGGAGATGCGGAGAGAGCAGCAATAGCTGAGTCAATTACACATTTTTTGATGTCGCAGAGAAAAAATACTTTTTCGCATCAGGTGCCAGATCATGTTGCTGCAGAGCGAGGAAAAAAGCTATTTCATATGCGTGGTTGTGTTGCATGTCACTCACCGCGTGACGATAATGGTAAGGAATTACTTAAGGAAACATCTGCGCCGCTGGGTGAATTGCACAAAAAATACAGCGGTAAGAGTCTTTTGAAGTTCTTGAAAGACCCGCATGCTGTTCGTCCATCTGGTCGTATGCCCGCCCCTCAATTAGCCTCAAATGAGTTGCAAGACATTACGCACTATCTGATGCGTGAAACTAAGATGCCAGGTAACTTACGTTACACGCTTTACGAAGGAAATGTCTGGGAGGGTATTGGATCGGATGAAGTCAGGCCGATCAGGGCAGGCCACGTGAAAGATTTTATATTAGAAAATCTTGGTCGGACTGCACGGGCTTATGCGGTCGAATATGATGGATGGATCAACATTACTAAACCCGGTGACTACACATTTTTTGTGACGATGAATGGAGGGTCATTGGTGATTGGTGACCATGAAATCTTATCGCTCGAGCCTAGTCAGATGCGTCGGCCTAAAACCATGCAGAAGACTGTTCGGCTGGGTGCCGGTAAGAAAAAATTGATGATGACTTATTATCATGCGGGGCGGAACAGAAAGTTCTCTTTTGATATGGAAGGTCCGAGCCTTAAACGTGCGCCAATACAATCATCGATGCTTACTGTCTGGAAAACACCACCGGTGGAGTATGAGCCGTTGCAGGTTGACTCAGTTTTGGCCGCTGCTGGACGTAAGCATTTTAAATTAGAAGGCTGTGCAAACTGTCACACGGACCTTGAAGTGGAACCGAATTACAGCCATTTGTTTAAAGATCTTACCGGAGGCATAGGTTGTCTTAGCGAAGCAAAAAAAAGTAAAGCGCCTGACTACAACCTAAGCAATGAACAACGTGATTTGTTGGATAAGTTCCTGCCAAAATCTAAAAATGTTGTTCTTTCCCCGAGTGATAATATTCACAAGACGCTAACTACGTTCAACTGTACTGCCTGTCATGAGCGTGAGGGTTTAGGCGGCATTGACAAGGCTCGTGATCCCTACTTCACGGGCACTCATCCCGAGTTAGGTGAACAAGGGCGCATACCACCCACGCTATCGCATGTCGGTGCTAAACTTACACCAGGGTGGCTGAAAGCTGTTTTATTAGACGGGCAAGCGCAACGTAGTTATATCAATTCGAAGATGCCGCGTTATGGAGCAAATAATATTGGGCATTTAGTAGATCTATTCGGTCAGGTTGACAAACTTGAGGAGGCTGTAATTCCCAAAATCGATAACATCCGAGAGTCCAAAAGAGCGGGTTATCAGATGATGGGAACCGAGGGTTTTAGCTGTATTGCTTGTCATAACTTCAATGGGGAAAATCCAGGTGGAGCAGGTGCTCTTGATCTGGCGCATACGACTAAACGCCTACAAAAAGGGTGGTTTCATCTTTTCATGAGAAACCCCTCGCGGTTCCATACAACGGGAATCATGCCAAGTTTTTGGCCGGGGGGGCAATCAATCCGTCCCGATGTGCTTAAGGGTGATGCATCACAACAAATTGAAGCATTATGGACATACCTTGAGGATGGTCAGCGGGCTAAAAAGCCCTTGGGCTTAATGCGACAGTCTGATGAAATCCGCGTGTTTGATCATGCAGAAATGGTTAGGGGGCGTGGCACCCAAGCTGGCTTCCGTGCTATTGGTGTTGGCTACCCAGAAAGGATCAACCTTGCCTTTGACTCAGAAGAAATGGCGTTACGATTACTTTGGAAGGGAGCCTTTGCTAAGGTCAACCATGGATCATTCCGCGTGGCTGGATCTGATACGATTACTTTTCCTAAGGGGATTCCCTTCCACCGGCTAAAGTCAATGGACGCACATTGGCCTTACAAGGGTAAGACAAACTACACGTTTCCACATGATCATGGATATCAGTATCATGGGTATCGCCTTGATGAATTACGGAGACCCACATTCTTCTATCAATATGGTGATGTAAAAGTGGAAGACTTTGTTCAAGCGATCGAAAAAGAAAAAGGAAATGCCAAGTTCCGCCGCGCCTTCCGATTTGATGCATCCACGGCCCAAGATATGTTTTATTTCCGTGCAGGCTCAGGTAGAAATATCACACAACAATCTGATGGGGTGTACCGAATAGATGGTCTGACAGTCACTGTTCTGGGCGGACATAAAGTGATTACTCGTAAGGGCGACCCTGGTGACCTGCTCATCTCTATTAAGCTTCCCAAGGGTAAATCAACACTCACTCTAGAATACAAATGGTAAAATTACATGTAATATTTGTTGTTGTCTTACTGCCTCTCATGGCTTCCCTGTGCGCTGAGGAGCTTGGTAAAATGTGGGGCACGGCTGAGGAGGAAGCGAAATACTATCCAATCGTTAACATTCCAATTCCCAAAGGTTTACCAATGCGGCCAGGTAGTTTTGAAGTTTTACCTGACGGGCGTTTGGCAGTTGGAACGCGTAAGGGCGATATTTACTTCATCAAGGGTGCATTTGATACAAGACCAGACCCATCCTATCACTTATTTGCTACGGGGCAGGATGAGATATTTGGGTTATCATGGAAAGATGGCGTAATGACGACCACTCAGTTTGGCGAGTTGACTAAAATTTCTGACGTTGATGGTGATGATGTTGCAGATCGATACGATACGCTGACGAACAATTGGGGTTATGCGGAAGGGCACGAATTTGCGTTTGGATCGAAACACGACTCTGATGGCAATATCTGGGTGGCACTCGGGTTGAGTGCTTCTTATCACTCTCGTAATATTTTCCGTGGCTGGGCGGTAAAAGTCACGCCTGATGGGAAAATGATTCCTGTCTGCAGTGGTTTACGAAGCCCAGGTGGAGTTGCAGCAAATGCCGAGGGAGCCATGTTTACTATTGAAAGTCAGGGGCCATGGAATGGAAGCTGCTCACTTAAGCATCTCAAACCAGGTGGGTTTTTGGGGCATCCTGCTAGTTATAATTGGTATCCTTTCGTGCCAGATATGGATACACCCAGTGTAACTCCTAACACCGCGTCACGATTTCAAGTTGAGAAAAAGCGTGTCAAGGAACTCGTGCCTCCAGTTATTCGTTTCCCTTACATTAAGATGGGGCGGTCAATTTCTGGTTTTCAGTTGAATCAGACGAAAGGTAAGTTTGGGCCTTTTGAGGACCAATTATTTCTCGGGGATTACACACTAAGTCTAATCATGCGTGCTACGACAGAGCAGATCAATGGTGTGTGGCAGGGTGCATGTTACCCTTTTCGTGAAGGCTTATCTACTGGTATTATGAATGTTGAGTTTTCGCCCAAGGGCCAGCTTATCGCTGGAGGGTTCACCACTACTAGGCAGTGGCCAGTGCGCGGAACTGAACCATTCGCCATACAGCGAATCGACTGGAATGGTAAGGTACCATTCGAAATTAAAGAAATCAATATTAGGAAAAAAGGCTTCTTATTGAATTTTACCATACCGGTTGACAAAGCCATTGCCTTAAAACCAGAAGTTTACAGCATTAACACATACACCCATATTTACCATGCAGCCTACGGGAGTCCAGAGGTCGATCAGACCAGTATAAAAGTGATTAGGGCTGTGCCGTCAGCTGACGGAATGTCAGTAATGCTCCACTTAGATAAGATCATTGAGGGGCATATACACGATTTTGACCTGAATGCGATGAAGTCAGACAAAGGTGAATCATTACTTCATACCAAGGCATATTACACGGTAAATGAAGTGCCGCACAAATAGTAGGGAATAGCCAATCCATGATAACAGGCTATGCTGTCATCATGGGTCTCTGTTAGAATGGCAACTTGGGCATTTTGCCCCCGCCGCCACCCATCATATCGTCCATTCCTTCCATGCCGCCGAGCTGTTTCATCATTTCCTTCATTTTCCCCTTGGATTTCATCATCTTGCGCATCTGAGTGAATTGTTTTAAGAATCGATTTACATCGAGCATACTATTTCCTGATCCTGCTGCAATACGCTTGCGGCGCGTTCCTTTAATGAGCATTGGAGTAGCTCGCTCGCGTGGAGTCATTGAAAGCACAATGGCTTCCATGCGTTTCATCCGTCCCTCATCGAGTGCGCCAGCGGGAAGCTGTTTTTTGATTTTACTGAATCCCGGCATCATACCTAATATTCCATCCAGTGGACCGAGTTTGCGCATCATATTCATCTGGTCGAGGAAGTCATTGAAGTCAAATTTGCCAGATTGCAATCGCTTAGCAGCATTGATGGCTTCGTCTTCGTTGATGTTTTCGGCAGCAGTCTCGACCATGCTGACAACATCACCCATACCGAGAATACGACTAGCCATACGATCGGGGTGGAACACACCAAGTTGCTCGAGTTTTTCACCCTCACCAATGAATTTAATCGGTTTGCCTGTTATGGCTCGCATCGACAGGGCTGCGCCGCCACGGGCGTCACCATCGAGCTTGGTAAGGATAATGCCAGTGATTCCTACGGCGTCATCAAAATGTCGTGCCACTGAAACTGCCTGCTGTCCAGTTGCGGAGTCTGCTACTAACAGTGTTTCATTGGGCTGAACAAATTTGTGCAACTCTTTGAGCTCATCGATCAATACTGTGTCGATTTCTTGGCGGCCGGCGGTGTCAAAAATAAGAGTAGTGCCGTTCTGGGTTTTTGCCCACTTGATTGCTTGTTTGGCAACTTTGACGACATTTTTTTCACCTGAATCTGGTGTGAAACATGGCACTCCGACCTGCTCTGCTAATGTAGCGAGCTGATCAATCGCAGCGGGGCGATATAGATCACAGGCGATGAGTAGTGGCCGACGACCTTCTTTTTGTAATCGCAATGCGAGCTTACCTGCAGTGGTTGTCTTGCCTGCGCCGTTGAGGCCGCAGAGCATGATGTGTGCTGGTGGGTTGAGGTCGAGCGGGGTGGCATCACCGCCTAGGAGTGAAGTGAGCTCGTCGTTGAAGATTTTGACGATTTGTTCGCCTGGTTTAATGGATTTGAGGACGTCCTCACCCATTGATTTTTCTTTTACGCTGGCAATGAATTTTTTGGCAACGCTGAATTCGACATCAGCTTCTAACAATGACATGCGAATTTCGCGAAGTGCATCGGTGATATTTTTTTCGGAAATTTTGCCGACGCCGCGAAGATTGCGAAACGTTTTATCAAGGCTGTCTGATAGGGAACTAAACATATTAAATTAGAAGCTAAAGGTTAATGATTTGGTGGAGTTGATACCGAGTGTGTGGTAGTTCTGGGCTGAAATATTACTGAGGTTGGTAGGCGGCTTCGCGGTTGATTCGGAAAGTCCAACGCATGGGCTTTTCGTATTGTGTGGAACCCTTGTTCCGCCATTGCACTGTAACCGAACATTTACGCGAGCGTAATCGTCGCGATACTTTCCACGACACCTTATTAGTCTCAGGGTTGTATGTGCAAGGCACTTGACCAAAGCCTGCCACACGCATGGTAACGGATTCGGGGTCAATATTTTCGACTTTAGAGAGATCCGCAAATAGTCTCGGTAATCGGTCAGAAATGAGGGCACCTGGTTCAGGCTGCACGGGGTGAGGAGTTGATTGAACAATCGCGCCATCAGTGGCTGCAGTCGAACTGGTGGCTCGGAAGCTAGTGGCGTTCCTGAATATGTTATCATGTGTTCCAAGAATGATGTAGCGTGGGATGGTGAAATTTGAAGTTGTCATTGTCGTCTTCCCTGGAATTACAGTAAAAAGAAATTCGTAACCGACTTCAGTAGCGACGGGGAGCATTTCTCCAGTAACAAAGCCGCCGGGGTAAGCGTATGTTTTTACATTGATACGAAAGTTTTCATCTAAAAACTTTTTGGAGTTTGCCATTTCTTTACGAAGATAGCCAGCATATGTGTTAGCGCCTTTGGCGCGCATTTGCTTAACCGAGCTAGGGTAGGGGTGAGAAACAGAGTGGCTGCCAATACTGCATCCGTGTTCCATCATTTCCCGAATCATCTTTTTTGTGAGTGCACTAGCTCCACCACCGACGTAGTTTTTGTAGAGGAAAACAGTGAATGGATATTTAAACTCCTTGAGAATCGGATAAGCATCGGTGTAGACAGATTTCCAACCGTCATCAATGGTGATAACCACAGACTTATCTTTAATTTTTTGTTCGCCTCGTTTCCATGCCATGAAGTCATGCATGGTGATTACATTTAATCCCAGATCACGGATCGCCTCCATTTGTTTGCGAAACGTCGCTGTCGGCAGCAGCATCTCAGTAGCTTTTCTGGTTTTTGAAAAATCGTGGTAACCGAGCACCGTTACCCGAGTATCATTGTTTGCTACCCGATTATCAGTAGTTTGAAGAGTAGCCGTTGTTGAGCCCGAGATAGACGGATTGGCGGTAGATGTATCACTGCGCTCTGTTCCAATAAATAGACTGCCGTCCGAGTGAGCTCCGGCAGGGAAGGCACTGAGGCACAGAAGTAAAATAGTAATAGTTAGCGAGCGGATCATCACGATTTTTTAATGAATATACCTTAGTTTAGCTTCTCATGAATGAAAAGTACAATGCCCAGTAACCTGATCACTTTAGAAGAGTAGGTAAATCTTCAAGACTATGGATGAAATGATCTGCCTCTGCAATGACACGCACACGCTCAGCATATCGGCCAAATCCAATAAATTGGGTTACCTCATCCTTTGTCTCTAGGTCAGAGATGCCATCACCTACCATAACGATACGCTCTGGCGCATACTCCAACTTGAGAGACAAAATAATTTCTGGTTTACCACCATTTCGTGACGGAGGCGCCGAGGTGTCGAATCCTGCGTATGTGCCGTCTGAGTGAAACTTCAGCGGTACGGCTTCGATGCGGTTAATTTCGAGGTGCTGGGCGAGGGGCTCAATGACTTGGGTGAATCCTCCAGATACAATGACGGGGGTCCAACCTGCGGCCCTGATTTTCTCTAGGGTGACTTTTGCCGTAGGTTCAATATGCTCAATGTACATCTGAGCTACCTCATGGCATGCGGTCTCAGAAGGTTGAATCATCTCCAATCGGCGAGTAAAGATCTCATCAATCGGCACCTCGCCATTCATTGCCGCATTTGTTAGTGCCTCGATTTTTTGAAATGTCTCAGATCCGCGCAGGCGCGCGAGCTCATCAATACCCTCGATAGCTGAGAGTGTGGAGTCACAGTCAAAAACTACTATTTTCATAGACGCCAATGTTACTTGTTGCGGTAAACAATGTTAGGATCAAATGTTAATTCGGATTTGGTGAAGCTCAAAGCAGCTGGATTCTTACCATCGTCGAGATTCACCTTGCGGTAGAAGCATGAGTTGCGTCCAGTATGACATGCTCCCGCACCAAGTTGTTCTACATAGATGATCAAGGCGTCTTGATCGCAATCAGTTCGGATTTCTTTCACTTTCTGAGTATGACCCGAGGTGGCACCTTTATGCCAAATTTCCTGCCTGCTGCGTGAGTAGTAGACTGCCTCCCCTAATTCGAGAGTCATCAGAAGCGACTGTTTATTCATGTATGCCAGCATCAATGGCTCCTTGGTCTCAGCATCCATGGCTACGGCAGGAATCAAGCCATTATCATCAAATTTGGGTGCCATTACACATTTTTCTTCAAGAGAAGCTTTGTCACTGTATTCGCCTAAGGTAATCACAGGATTGTTCATGTCGTGGGTGTAGCATTTGCACGTCTACTGTCGAGTTTAAGTTTATATTCGGTAAGTAGTCAAATATCCAAAAAACCGAGGGAAATGAATAGACAAATAGCTTCTGCAAGACGATGCTACGCAAACCAATTAATTGGAAATCTCGTATATATGAAAAATATTTCTATCAGAAAGTTTATCCTCTCTTCCAGTGCCCTCATGCTGGTATCCACATCATGGTTATGTGCAAAAACGAATTTTAATGAGGTGGGGAAGCAGATGGTTATGCTGCTGTCGAACAACCACTATGCCCATTACGAGTTTGATGAAAAGTTAGGTAAGCGATTTTTTGAGGGATACATCAAATCGCTCGATCGCAACAAGAATTACTTTCTTAAGTCGGATGTTGAGAATCTTCGCAAGAAATTTGGAAGTAACCTGCATCAACTCCTTATTGAGGGTAAGTCAGTGGCTGCGGCGACAGAAATTCATGCTCTTTACCGCAAGCGGGCTAACACCCGTATCAAATACGCTCAAAACCTTTTGAAGGATGAGGCGGCGTTTAAGTTTGTTAGTGATCGTAAAGTGCTCATCAGTCGAGAAAAAGCCGATTGGCCACTGACTGAGGCTGAGGCTTGCGGTCTATGGCGTAATCAAGTTGAGCAATCGCTACTCAGTGAGCAGCTGCGAAGAGACTCCATTGCGGAACTCGCCAAAGAACAGGGTAAGGAGGACCCCCTGAAGGGCAAGGATGCACCTGGAAAAATGATTTCATACCGATTTGAACGTATCTTACACGGCATCAACTCTTCCAACGAAGAAGAGATTGTAGATGCGTTCCTCAGTGCAGTGGCACTTAGCTATGATCCACACACTGACTACATGAGTATGTCGGAAATGGAGCGTTTTATGTCTGGAATGCAAAATGCGCTGGTGGGTATTGGAGCTATGCTGCAGGCCGAGGATGACGGTGCCACTAAAATAACTGGTATTGTCGTGGGTGGCCCAGCTGACAAACAGGGCGATCTTAAACTGAACGACCGTATTGTGGGTGTCGATAGTCTTAATGTTGGAACTCCTGAGGCAATGTCGGATATCATGTTTGAAAAGCTTGATCGTGTTGTGGACATGATCCGCGGCAAAGAAGGCACAGAGGTGCGCCTTAAAGTCGAGCCAGCTGCAGGTGCTCCCGGTGAGATAAAAATGATTATTATCAAGCGCGGTAAAGTTGAGCTGAAAGATGAACTAGCCAAGGCAGAGGTCATTGAAATGAAGCAAACGAATGGTGATAAGCGTCGATTGGGCTGGGTTAGTCTGCCGGCATTTTACGCCGACTTTAAAAACTGGAAAACCCGCTGTTCAATCGATATCGAAAAGCTTGTTAAGAGACTCAAAGATGAGAAAGTAGAAGGTATTATTTTAGATCTTCGTGGTAATGGCGGCGGTTCTCTAGAAGAGGTTCGCAGAATGACTGGATTTTTTACCGGCCGAGGCCCAGTCGTGCAGGTCAAAAATCATCAAGGGCGTGTTGAAGTAAAAGATTCATCTCATAGAGCACCTATTTACGATGGCCCGCTGGTAGTTTTAATCGATAAGACAAGTGCTTCTGCTAGCGAAATTCTTGCTGGCGCACTACAGGACTATAATCGTGCAGTCATTGTGGGTGACTCATCTACTTTTGGCAAAGGAACTGTTCAGCAGCCAATGGAGTTACGTAAAATGATGCCCTTCATGGAAGATGCTCGCCGAGCAGGTGTGTTGAAGCCAACGATTCAAAAATTCTACCGTGTAGCAGGCAGCACAACCCAGCTTAAGGGGGTTGAGTCTGATATCGTTTTACCATCATTGCTTGATGCATTTGAGGTGGGTGAGAAATATTTAGATCATGCATTACCGCACGATAATATACGACGTGCCCCAGGATTGAAGCCGCTCGACCGTGATAATCTTTTTATGGCTGAGCTTAAGCAAAATAGTGATCGCCGTGTGAAGGCTTGTCAGGACTTTAATTACACTGATCAGGATGCTAAACGGATGGTTGATCGCCGCAACAGAAACACTGTCTCCCTCAACAAAGAGCTTAGAAAAAAAGAACTTAATGAGGCTGAAGAGCGCAGAAAATTGCGTAACATCGAGCGTAACAAACGATTTGGTAAGCTTGCTGAGAGTGATATGAAAATTTATCGTTTCTATCGCCTAGACCTTGAAGATGTAAAACGAGAAACACTCGTTGAGATTGATCGTGATAAAATTAACAGCAGTTACATGCGTAAGGCAAAAGATGATCTCAAAGATTTAGATGACACCCCGGAGTGGCCGAGTGGGTTAGACCCCGTAAAGCGGGAGAGTATTCAAATTCTAGCAGATTTGGTGGAGGCAACAAAACGCGCTGATATAGCGGGTGCAGTTCAGAACAACAACGGTTGATTGTAAGTATGGGTGAGGAAATTAGCTCAAACTTAGCTGTAATTCTTAATCGGGTAAAACAAGCGGCTGAGCGAGCTGGTCGTAACCCTACATCTGTTCAGCTTCTTGTGGTATCGAAAACGTGGCCAGCAGATAAGGTTGCTATAGTTGCAGATGCTGGGCACACTTGCTTTGGTGAAAATAAGGTTCAAGAAGCTGAGGGCAAAGTTCCACTGCTGCCGCAAAACCTCAATTGGCATCTTATTGGGCATCTACAACGCAATAAAGTGCGTAAGGCTCTACGGCATTTTGATACTATTCACAGTATTGATTCGCTTAAGCTCGCTCGGCACACTTCTCATGTAGCTATGGAGCTTGGTAAAAAACCAAACATCTACCTTCAAGTAAATTTAGCTGAGGAGGAGAATAAAAATGGATACGTTATCTCTGAGCTCAAGCGTGATATAAATAATTTGTTGGCCTTGCCGTCGGTTTCTATTGTTGGGCTAATGTGTATCCCGCCCGCTGCCGAATCGCCTGAACAAATGAGGCCTTGGTTCGTTAAGATGCGCGAATTGCGTGATGAGCTTGAAGATCATACAGGGGCAGTGTTTCCTGGGTTGAGTATGGGAATGAGTAGTGATTTTGAAGTGGCTATCGAAGAAGGAGCTACGATTGTCCGTGTTGGTTCCGCAATATTTGGGACTCGAAACTACCTATGATACAGCTGATCAATAATACAGTCATTGGCAACGAGCTGGCCCTGGTTTGGGGTGATGGTTCCGAGTGTTATATACCGCTCGAAACCCTAAGGAAGCACTGCCCATGTGCTGCATGTCAGGGAGAGCCAGATACTATGGGTTATGTTGTAAAGCCGGCCGTTGCGCACACCGATCTTAGTTTCCAACTTGTTAGTATACAACATGTTGGAGGATATGCACTGCAATTGAAGTGGGCAGATGGTCATAGCTCTGGGATTTACAGCTATGAATTGTTACAAAGTTTAGCCTAAGAAACGTTCATTATAATCGTATTTTAGACAACATGAAATTGGGACGTATATATTTTTGGTCATTAGCTATTGGCACGGCACCAGTGCAAGTTTCAGGTGATGTTTTGCCTGAGACGGTCATATCGGCAAGCCGATCAGCTGAGCTTTTGCGCGATAGTCCTTATTCAATTTCTCTCATTGGAGAAGATGAGCTATTGCAAAATTCTATCCGCACGCTGCCTGAAGCCTTGAAACTGAGCCCCGGTGTGATGATTCAGAAAACAACCCACGGTCATGGCTCGCCGTTTATTCGTGGATTTACGGGGAGGCAAAATCTTCTTTTAGTAGATGGTGTTAGAATTAATAATTCCACATTTCGTAGTGGCCCGATACAGTATTGGAATACTGTGGACAGCTCCGCAGTGGATCGGCTGGAGCTGGTTAAGGGCCAAGGTTCCGTTCTCTATGGATCCGATGCGATAGGTGGCACGCTAAATACCCTCACGAAGTCTTCAAATTTTCGAGAACGGCTTGATGGATGGTTTAATAATAATTCTCTTTTCTACCGGTTTGATACCAATAGTCGGAGCCATGTAAGTCGTTTTGAATCATCCTTCGGTGAAGGTGGGAAATGGGGTGTTTTATTTGGGGTTAGTCAGAAAAACTTTGGAGATATTCGCGATTCATCGGTCGGGCGTATGGATAATACTGGGTATGATGAAATCGATACTGATTTTCGTTTAGATCTAGCTGTCAGTGATGCCACCACGCTGACATTGGCACATCATCGCGTGAATCAGGATGACGTCTGGCGATGGCACTCCACGATCTACAACCCTGGTTGGAATCATGGAGGTCATGTTGTTACGCCTGGTGCTTTTGCTGCCAGGATTTATGATCAGGAGCGTTCTCTGACATATCTCAAGCTTGATGGTGGAGAGGGTGGGGGGTGGCTAAAAAAATGGTCCGCTACACTCTCCTATCAGAAGTCACAGGATTCCCAGTTTCAGAACCGTGCCCTCACAGATATTCGTACACAACTAGCTGAGGTGCAAACATGGGGTCTTGGATTACAAATGGAATCGGATCTTGGAAATGGATCACTGCTCTACGGTCTCGATTACTATCATGACTCAGTTGATTCGGCAGGAACTCGCACTGGTAAAGACCCACGTTCCCAGCGGCCTGTTGCGGATGATTCTAGTTATGATTTGTTAGGTGTCTACGGCCAGTATCGATGGACGCCATTTGTGGATGTTCCCAAACTGAAAACCACGCTTGGCGTGCGCTTCACTCATGCTGAAGCACGAATTGGGAAGAATTTTGATCCAACAATTGGTGCTGACATTTCCACCAGTAAGCAGTGGCAAAACTGGGTTGCCAGTGCACGTGCGATCTACGAATTCAATGAGCGCTGGAATACATATGCAGGTATCTCTCAAGGTTTTCGTGCACCTAACCTCAACGATTTGAGTGGAAACCTGACCAGCCGATCTGGCTTTACAGCCTTGGGTTCGTTAGACCTTGAGCCTGAAAAATTCATCTCCTACGAGATTGGCAGTCGTTTCCAGACGGAAAGAGCCAGTTTTTCGGTCGCAGCATATTACACAGCCATTGATAACGTGATCATCGGAGTTCCTGCCACGGTGGGAAGCACGACGCTCATTACCTCTAATGGGCGCGACGGTGAAGTCTATGGAATTGAAGCTGAAGCTAGTTACCACTTGAACGACCAGTGGGCACTCTCGGGTCATGCCTCATGGCAAGAAGGTTACACAGAATCGAACGCATTCGTCGGTGGACCTCAAAACCGTGGGTATCTTTCACGCATCGCACCCCTGATGGGGAGTGTGGCCCTGCGCTGGACTCATCCTAACGAGAAATTGTGGATTGAAGGTCGCCTGACCGCTGCCGCCACAGCGGATAAACTTGCCGCCAATGATAAAGGCGACACTCAACGTATTCCGACAGGTGGCACACCTTCTTACGTGACAGCTTCCATACAGGCAGGATGGCAGGCGAGGGAAGATCTGAGTCTTACTCTGGCATTAGAAAACATGACTAACGAGGACTATCGTATTCATGGTAGTGGTCAGAATGAGCCCGGATTTAATGCTATTTTAGGTGTGAGGCTTGACTTCTAGGATGCTGGTTATCCCTACTGTCTCAGATATGTTGCTGTGTCACCGCCTTTTGTTAGCATAATACTACTGCCATCGTAACGATGTGTGATGACTGCTGATGGTTTGATGACCGCGTCAGCTTTGACCTTGATATTGTTGACGATTCCCAGCTTTGAAATTGGGTGCCTTACGTGGGGGTAATTCATCCCTCTTGGTGGCACATTACAAAGCGTGGACGGGCGCCAATAGAACTTGGGCCTGTGTGTTGTTTGTTAGAGTTGGCTGTTACGAGGCTTTTTGTTGTGTTACTACTTTGCCTTTCTCTTCGCTTTTCTCTCTCTAGCCTTTCTGAGTCGCTCTTCTCTTAGTTTAAGATTCGGCATTTTCATGGGTCGGTATTTCAGTAGGTCTGGAGTCGGGAGTAAGACAGGTTTGCCTTTAACCGGGCGGTCAAGATTTTCGTTGAGTTGGGCCTCGGTGATGGGTTTGGAAGAGACGCCGTCCGCAGGGACCTCAGCGCGTGCGAGCCATACTATCGCGTTCAATACTAATTTGCGAAAGTCATTGATTGCCCAGTTGCGATGGTAGTGCCCTCCTACAAATCCAACACCTCGACCGCCCTTCTTGGGATCTCGGCACCACATCAATGCTTGTTTCGTCCCCATGGTGCGTTCACCGTGTTCGTTCCAAAGGTTGATGTAGCGAACAATTTTTTCCTGAGTAGGAACGGAGGTGGCTAGAGCATGGCAGCAGCTGCATTCCTGCTTTGTAGGAAAACGCATGTTCCAGTAGTATTCATCGAACGATTTAAAACCAGGTGTGACGCCATTGCCAACAGGATGGTTTTGTTTTGGGGTGATATCAGCTATCCAATGTGGGTTTACTGACCAACCAGTCTCCATGAAACCGCCAATCCAAGGTGTGAAATATTTTTTGCCAATTTCTTTCGATGGATGCACGCCGTAGTGCATGAACATAATGCTCATGCCTGCTTTGACTTTTTGATCGAGGAACTCGTATTTTTCCCCGAATTGCCCACCAGCGTCGGCATAAATGATACAGGCATCTACATTATTAAAAATGGATTCGTCCTTTGGCCATCCGTAGTGATGCACCTTCGCTGCTACATCGAGTCCGCTTTCATTGAGTGCCTTGGCAAGAAGCATACAGCCTGCACGGAATTCATGTTCGCCATTGGCGTGGCTGGGATTTCCCGCGATGAACAGGATGTTTTTCTTAGCGAGAGCAGGCGTTAGTAGAAATATGAGTAGTGCAGTGATTCGGACTAATTGCATAGCAAAGTGATGATGGATAGTGAGGTTGTTATTACGATGAAAAAAAAGGGCGTCTTGCATTAATTATCTGTATCCTATAAGGGTGTATAATCATATATGAACGTGCTAAAAAAAAGATGAATCACCAATTTTTTTTCAAATGGGTCATGTTAATGATGTCTTTCTCGATCCAGCTCCTAGCCGGAGCAGAGCAATTTTCAAAGTTCCCGGAATATCAAAAAGGCATTGCACGCTCTCTCAAGCAGGCGGGTTCAAACCGTGCAGAGCTTATCAAGGCACTGAGGCATGCTCCCACGGAACAAACCAAGGGTATGCAATTTTTGATTGCCTACATGCCAGAACACGATTGTAAGTTATTAAAGGCTGAATTCCTTCTCAGTAACGTGGCATGGGCATATAAGGCCCGAAATACCTATTCTTGGGCAAAGAAGGTGCCTGAAGATATATTTTTAAATGATATTCTACCATACGCTGCATTGAATGAGCGCCGTGATAATTGGCGGGAAGACTTTTACAAACGATTTAGCAAACACGTCATCAACGCTAAAACTCAAATAGAGGCAATCAAGGCGGTTAATAATGCGATCCTCAGAGAGGTAAAGGTCAAGTATAGCACAAAAAGAAAAAAGCCAGATCAGTCGCCCTACGAATCTATGGAACAGGGGCTGGCAAGTTGTACGGGATTATCTATTTTGCTGAATAGTGCTTTTCGTGCTGTAGGTATACCATCTCGTGTGGTGGGTATTCCCATGTGGACTACGAAGCGAGGTAATCACAATTGGGTAGAGGTGTGGACTACTGGGCAAAAGAGGTGGCAATTTACTGAATATTATCCTGACAAGAATGGCCTTGATCATGGGTGGTTGCTGGGTGATGCGGCCAAAGCAAATGAAGACAGTTATTATCACAGTATTTACAGCAGTTCTTGGAAATCGACAGGTCGTCACTTCCCACTTGTCTGGGACATGCACCGAAAAGATGTGCCTGCGGTTAATGTTACTCGCCGCTATGTTATGTTGGGTGGTGGTATTGGGGTTGAGAACGCCTGCGAGCTTCGAATTCAATATTTGATCGATAATAAACGCATGGTGGTGCCTGTTGCTGTCTATCAGGGAGACGTTAAGCTGAGGGAGGGGGAATCTCCCATGCCCACTGATGACGTGAATCGCTATTTCTCAGTCAGAGTTAAAATGGGACAAATCTATCAGATTGTGTGGAAAGACCCCAAGACTGGAAAAGCTCAAAGATTACAGGTAACTACTCCCAAAGATAAAGCGTGGTTAGTGGTGACACTAGAGTAGGAATTGATGATATGGGTATAAAAAAACAGGCGACCGGTTAGGGGCGCCTGTTTGGAAGATATCATGAAATATAACTACGGAAGGTTGGGTAATTCGATGAAGCCTTCTAGTTTGCGGATCCGCGTTGGGTGCCGCATCTTACGCAGAGCCTTGGCTTCGATCTGGCGAATACGCTCTCGTGTCACTTGGAACTGTCGGCCCACTTCTTCAAGTGTGCGTGAGTAGCCGTCTTTGAGTCCGAAGCGTTGCTCTAATACCTCGCGTTCACGTTCGGTGAGTGTGTCGAGGACGTCACCAATTTTCTCCTTGAGCATGGCGAAGCCCGCTTCTTCCATGGGGTTTTCAGCGGCTTTATCTTCGATGAAGTCACCAAATGATGTGTCGTCTGAATCACCGACTGGGGCTTGCAAGGAAATTGGCTGCTGAGCCATCTTGAGAACGGCACGAACACGCTCGACGGGAAGGTGAATCTCCTCGGCAATTTCGTCTGGACTTGGCTCTCGGCCGTATTCTTGAACGAGTTGTTTCTGCACACGCATCAGCTTGTTGATCGTCTCGATCATGTGAACTGGAATACGAATTGTGCGGGCTTGATCGGCAATCGAGCGGGTGATTGCTTGGCGAATCCACCATGTGGCGTAAGTTGAGAATTTGTATCCGCGTCGATACTCAAACTTTTCAACAGCCTTCATCAGTCCCATGTTTCCTTCCTGAATTAAATCAAGGAATGAAAGTCCACGGTTGGTGTATTTTTTGGCGATGGAGATGACCAGACGTAAGTTAGCCTCAACCATTTCCGTTTTTGCTTGGTATGCTTCACGGGTTCGCTGGCGTAAATCGCGGCGAGAACCGGAAAAGTCTTCTGCTTTGTGCCATGCGAGCTGTTGTATCTCTCGCACCTTAGTTTCAAACTCCTTATCACCTGGTTTTGATTTTAGTTTGCGTTCATAGCGCCAGAGTTTTTTCTGATTGTCTTCGACCTGCACATTGAAGTCTTCAATGACTTTTTGTTTGTAATAAAAGCGGTTGTATAGACGCGCAATGGAAATGGCATTCTTATCAAAACTCTCGATGAGCTTTGTTCTGCCACGTGGACTCTTTGCTTGGAGTTTACGAAAAATCTGATCGTTTTCTTCGTGGAGGTTACGAACTTGTTCGCACAGTTTTGGGAGCGCTCGCATGTAGCGTTCACGGCTCTCGATCTTCTTATCCTGAATCACACGGTCAAAACGTTCCTTGCCACGGCCGAGGCGGTCTGCGAGGTCCAGATAGGCGGTGGCAATGAATCCGAATTTGTGGAGTTCTTTGTTGGCCGCAATTTCTGCATCTTCGATACGTTTAGAAATTTCTACTTCCTGTTCACGCGTCAGCAGAGGGACTTGTCCCATTTGCTTGAGATACATGCGCACTGGATCGTCTAGAATATCGAGCTTCTGATCTGCCTTGGTGGTGACTGCTTCACCTGAGTCTTTTTTTCGATCGCGATAGGAATCTACCTCTGAGGCGTCGATAATATCGAACTCCATCTTGCGTAGGCGGTCGAGTATGGCCTCAACATCATTTGGATCAACCAGATCGTTGGGTAATACCTCGTTGACATCATCGTATGTGAGATATTCTTGCTCTTTAGCCAGTTTGATCAGTTCGCGGATCTTATCCTGAATTTCGGGGGTATCGATGCGTCTCTTAGGTGCTTTTGGCGCCTTTTTTTGAGGAGCGGCTTTCTTCTTGGGAGCGGCTTTCTTCTTAGGAGCGGCTTTCTTCTTAGGAGCAGCTTTCTTCTTAGGAGCAGCTTTCTTCTTAGGAGCAGCTTTCTTCTTAGGAGCAGCTTTCTTCTTAGGAGCAGCTTTCTTCTTAGGAGCAGCTTTCTTCTTTGGAGCAGCCTTCTTCTTGGGAGCAGCTTTCTTGGCTACCTTTGTTGAAGATTTTTTGACCGCTTTTTTGGCTGCTTTTTTGGCAGTGGTTTTTTTAGCTGCAGCTTTTTTCTTAGCCATGATTTGTTGGATTAAATTGAATGAATTGAGGGGTGGGGAATAAGTATGATGATTTGAATAGGATACACCTCACCCAATACTATGGCCGGAGATATGAAAGAACATCAACGGGCGGTGAATCTCTGTGAGAGATACGCAGAGGTCAAGGTAAATATTAGGCAGAAACTCATAAAGAGTGAGGGATTAGATTACTCTCTTAAGCGTTCGATTTCGGCCCCAAGCATGATGAGTTTGTCATCAATATTCTCATATCCACGATCAATGTGGTATAGTCTGTTGATTTCCGTTGTGCCCTCTGAGCATAAGCCAGCAAGAACGAGAGCGGCCGAGGCCCTGAGATCTGATGCCATAACGGGAGCTGCGGACATGTTGTGGTTACCGTGAATCACGGCGGTGCCATTATCAACTTTGATGTCGGCTCCCATACGTGACATCTCGGCACAGTGCATGAAACGTTGAGGGAAAATGGTGTCCTCAACAACGGAAATACCTGGTGTGACGGCAAATAATGCGGTGAATTGTGCCTGCATATCAGTGGGAAAACCAGGAAATGGCGCAGTTACGATATTCGCTCCGACCGGATTTTTTCCAGGTTTGACGGTGCATGTGCTACCTGATTTGTCGAATGTGACATCGTGGCCTGCTTCAATGAGTTTTTCGGTAGAGGGTCTCAAATCATCCTCGCAGACGCGGTGCAGCGTGATTCCCTTGTCTGGGCATCCTGCCATGGCTCCAGCTACCATAAATGTGCCGGCCTCAATGCGGTCAGGTATGACCGTGTGCTCGACGCCATGAAGCTTCTTAACCCCTTTGATGGTAATTCGGCGCGTGCCAGCTCCTTCGATGTTGGCACCCATTTTATTGAGGAAATTAGCGAGATCTACCACCTCAGGCTCTGCTGCGGCTGATTCGATGACCGTTGTGCCGTCAGCGAGTACGGCGGCCATCATGAGGTTGTCTGTGCCGAGCACGGTAGGGCCATGTTTTCCTCGCAGATCAACTTCGCTTCCATGAAGACCAGATGGTGCCGTTATGTGCATGTTGCCTCCAGTCATGTCAATATTTGCACCAATGGCTTGCAGTCCTTTGAGGTGAAGATCTACTGGACGGTCTCCAATGACACATCCACCTGGTAGTGAGACGCTCGCAGTATTTAGGCGCGCCAGCAGCGGACCCATTATACAAATGGATGCACGCATCTTACGGACAATCTCATATGGGGCGTTATGCCCGATGTTCTCGGCAGTGATCCTCACCGTTCCGCTTGAACGTTCTACCTCGGCACCAAGAGCGGTGAGTATTTGAATCATATAATTGGTGTCAGAAACGTCTGGAACACGACGGATGATACATGGTTCACCCGTGAGTAGGGTGGCAGCAAGTATCGGTAATGATGCATTTTTGGAGCCTGATATGTGTACGGATCCACTGAGGGATTTACCGCCTCGAACGTAAAGTTTGTCCATTATTGTGTTAGCGAGTAGCCAGTTGTTGTTTAGTGTGGGAATGTGGCGATAGGAAAACGGCGAATGCCATTTAGATCCTTGTGTGTATAGATGTCGGAAAATCCATTGTTTTTGAGTATGGTTTCTACAGCATCTGCTTGATTATAGCCAATTTCCAGTGCGATAATACCGCCTGGATGAAAGTATGCTGGAGCTTGCTGAATGAATTCGCGGATAATGTCCAGCCCGTCTTTTCCTCCAAAAAGTGCGAGCGGAGGATCGTGTAGGACTTCGCGTGATAGCTTTTCTCTGTCGTCCTCTTCAATGTAGGGTAGGTTTGCGGCAATGAGATGGTATTTTTCAGTTTCTAGATTTGAGAACAGGTCGGACCAGATAAGTTTTACGCGACCAATTCCGAGTAAGGTATTATTTTCCTCGGCGAGTGCCAGTGCGTCGTGGCAAACATCCACGAGGGTGGCTTGCGCGCATCTCCCACCGAGCTCTGCTGCTAGTGTGAGACCGAGCACGCCGGAACCAGACCCCATATCGAGAATCTGTAGAGCTTCTTGTTGGTCGGAGGTCTTCGCTAATATAATTGATGCTAGCTCTTCTGTCTCGGGTCGCGGAACCAAGGCGCGTGAATCTGTTTTAAATTCTCGCCGGTAGAACTCGACAGTGCCAAGAATATGCTGAAGTGGTTCACCATCAGCTCGGCGTTTAAGTTGTTCGCGCAGAGGTGCTAGTTCATCGTCGGTCATCGGCCGATCAAACTGAAGATAAAGCTCAACGCGAGAGCATTTTAATAAATGAGTGACAAGCAGTTGCATGTTGCGTCGCGCATCATCAATGCCCTTTTTCTTCAAATAGGCAGTTCCTTTATCGATTGTATCCAGAACAGTAGTCACGTTGAATATGGGTTGATAGGTGTATTATCTTGAGTGATTAAATCAGCACAGGTTTGTGAGTGGGAAGCCTGACTTCTGATGGGGGACCGGGAAAGTGTTCACCAATGAAGCGATCCCAGACTTCGCGGGTTTCTTCAGAGATGGTTTCGTTGAGCTTTTCCTCGCATTTGCCGCACATCAGCATCGGGAAAACCCCTTTGATGAGATCTTCGCCCGCAAACATGCCGCCGAGGCTGTAGTTCTTGAGCGAGGAAACATCTGTATCACATGTGATGCAATGGGAAATATAGTCAGCCACATCTGCATCTGATCCGAGCTCCTGTTCTCGTTCATCGATATTTGCGTGATCATGAATAAAATCAAACATGGCTACCCGCGATTCTTCGGAGAGTTTTTCGTTCATTGCTTCGCGGCAATTGATACACATTGCCATCTCGTATACACACTCGTCATCCGCAAAGGATTTATTGACGATATACATACTCACCTCTGTGAGATTACGATCGCAGGCGCAACAGTGGCGGAAAGCTTCGCCAGTTTCGAGAGAATCAAATCGGGATGACACGTGCGTAGTGTGCGCTGATTCTCATGAGAGTTCAAGTACGACTGGGCAGTGATCGGATCCTAACACATTGGTCAGTATTTCCGCTGTTTTTACCTGCTTCATAAAGGGGGAAGAAACGCAAAAGTAGTCGAGCCGCCAGCCAATGTTTTTACCGCGCGCTCCGGCGCGGTAACTCCACCATGAGTAGGCATCCGTTTTATCGGGGTGAAAATGGCGAAAAGAATCGATGAATCCTGCGTTAAGGATGCTGTCGAAGTTCGCTCTTTCTTCGTTGGAAAACCCTGCATTTTTATGGTTTTGTTTTGGGCGGGCCAAGTCAATTTCCTGGTGTGCGACGTTCAGGTCACCGCAGAAAATCACAGGTTTGTTTTTTTCTAAATCCTTGCAGTAAGCAAGAAAATCAGCGTCCCATTGTTGTCTGTAGGGAAGACGGCGAAGTTCATTTTGGGAGTTGGGGGTGTAAACAGTGATGAGGAAAAAGTCAGTGAACTCCGACGTAATTACACGACCCTCTGTATCATGTTCATCGATGCCAATGTCGTAGCGTACATTGATTGGTTTGATCTTAGAAAAAATGGCTGTTCCGGAATAGCCGGGTTTGTCTGCTGCATTCCAAAATGCGTTGTAGCCGCTCATTTCTAAGGGTAAATCGACTTGCTCCGGGCGTGCTTTTGTTTCCTGTAAACAGAGTATATCAGGATCATGCTCGGTTACAAATTCGGCGAAGTTCTTTTTTATGACGGCACGTATTCCGTTGACGTTCCATGAAATTATTTTCATCTAGCGGTTAGTAGTTGGGTGTATTGTTTTAGCCTGGCGGCCATGTCATTTTTCTGCCGGCGAGGATGTGTAAGTGTAAGTGTGGGACTTCCTCGCCGCCATCTTGGCCATTATTTATTACGGTGCGGAAACCATTTTGCTCGAAGCCTTCTTGTTTGGCTACCAGCTGAGCTGTTAGGAGAAGGTGTCCGAGAGTTTCCTTATCTTCTGGTTTGGCCTCAGCAATCCGTACGATTGGTTTTTTGGGAACAATAAGTAAGTGGATCGGTGCCTGTGGGTTGATATCGTGAAAGCACAGGCATAGATCGTCTTCATAGATAATATCTGCTGGGATTTCTCGTGCCGCAATTTTTTCAAAAAGTGTGGGCATATTACGCTAGGCTGAGTCTGATTTCGCGAGGACTGGGTAGTGTTGATTGGCCGTGTTTCATCAAAAAAGTAATGATTTCCTCGTGTAATTTATCGCAATGTGTGGTCCAGCGAGTCACATTGCGTAGAAGTTTCACGCAGTCGCGCGTTCCGGTGAAATGGAGCTCTTCAACTCCATGCAGCTTGAGGTCCTCAATCTCATCGTGGACTTTATTGAAAAAGGCTAACTCAAATCCGTTACCGGCTTCTTTGGCTGCGCGTGACAGTGATAGCGTCACGGGTGGAGCAAGCAGAGGGAGTGTGTGGGCGATAGCCTCACAGCCAATTCTTTTAAGCATACGGCGAACTCTTGTATGAAGTTCTTCGACAGTAAGTACCCGTAACGGACACTTATTTTCAAGATAGTGAAGAATGCCTTCTAGCAAGTCATCTACAAAAGGGAAGTCATCGCGTTCTGCTGCTTGTGCTCCACGTATGATTGTATCACGCAGCCATTCGGTGCCATAACCACTCACTTGTTGTCGGCCAACTTGGAGCACGGGGCGATTTCCTACGATACAAATCATTTGGTATGGAGGTGGAGCTGCGGTGAGGGATTTACTCTTTAAAAAGTTTGCGTTGGTATGGATCTCGAGCCGTGCGGTGCTCGAGTGCCTGAATTTCGCGGATGAATTCTCCGACATCTTCGAACTGGCGATATACGGATACATAACGCACGTATGCAACAGGATCTATTTCACGTAGCTTGGTCATCACACGTGGACCAATACTACTGGAGGGCACTTCTGTGAGGTTGTCCTTATGTAACTCAGCTAGGATTTCCTCCACGGCTCGATCCAGGCGATCTATGGATACTGGGCGTTTTTCGCATGCTTTGACCAATCCTCGGAATATTTTCTCTCGGTTGAGTGATTCTCTGGTTCCGTCACGCTTTACGACCTGAAGCTCCGTGCGCTCGATTTGCTCGTATGTTGTGTAGCGGTAGTCGCAGGCGAGGCATACCCTGCGTCGCCGTGTGGTCGTGCCATCCCTCGACATTCGTGAGTCGATGACTTTATCCTTGAGTGATCCGCACTGAATACAACGCATGGGGAGGTAGCTAGTTTGGAATAGCTTGAGCTCATAGAAACAGCATATGTGGCACCCTGAAAGAAAAAAACATACTATATTTTGGGGGCGACGAAGTTTCCGCCGCTTGATAAGTGCTAAAACATAGCGCCAGATGGTTGCACGCCGGGCGACTAGTGTGTGGAGATTCCCGTAACATAGGGAATCTGGATACAAAATTGGCTTAGCTCATGGCTACTGCCGGCACTTTTCCAGCAAGCCATCCAAGTATTTGGTGACGTGGACTAGCCCGTCTTTCCACTCGGAGTCACTGAGAACGTCAAGATCGTTTCGGGCTTGAACCAGTAAATCAGCCGCGGTATCGAGGGATGATTCAACTGATCCTTCGTATTCTGCGATGCCGATGAGCACCGGGAGATCGAGCGGCTGCTGCTCGATGATACGTTTGTTGAGTTTTTCACGCTGAGCGGGATCGGCTTTTTCTAGTAAATTGAGTAGTGGCAGCGTAAGCTTACCCTTTTCGAGATCTGTGCGGAGAGTTTTCCCGACCTCTTCCTCGGTTCCGACAAGATCCAGGCAGTCGTCATAAATTTGGTAGGCGGTGCCGAGTTTCATGCCGTAGTCGTACAATTGCTCTTCGATTTTTTTGGACATGCCTGAGAGGTAAGCAGAGATGCCTGTGGCGGCCGCAAATAGGGCACCTGTTTTCATCTCAATGATGTGGAAATAATCGTCTTTCGTCAGAGTTAGATCAAATCTACGTTGAGTTTGCATCACCTCACCTTGACATACATCTCGTGAACCTCTGCCAACTTTGCGACAAACCTCGATATCTCCGAAATCAGTTGCAAGCAATAGAGAGTGAGAAAACAGAGCGTCGCCTAGTAAAACAGCCATGCCATTACCCCACTTCGCATTTGCGGTGGGCATGTTTCTCCGAGTGTCGGCACCATCGATGATGTCATCGTGCACAAGTGTAGACATGTGTATGAGCTCGAGGATGACGCCTACCTTCAAATGTTCTGATGTCACTCCGCCGGTGGCGCCACCTGCTAGGATTGCGAGTGCAGGTCTTATACGTTTTCCGTTGGTGTTGCAAATGTAGTCAACATAAGGTTCTACGCAGGGGTCAAAGGCACGAACTTGATCGCGGATTTGAGCCTCCACATCCTTTAGCTCTGCTTTGACGAGCTTAAACGGCGTGTTGATATCTTGTATGGCTTTTATCGAGGGCATGGAAATAATGGGTCATGAGTATATGACACATGATGAGTTTTTTGCAAATGTTATCACAGCTTGGGTCACGAGAAAAACATGCCGTAGGTTGGCTATGCTGATCCGAAGTGGTAGCGTGCGCTTTCCAAGATACCACATGTGATCTCGTCGAATTCGAGCCCATTTGTATTGATTTTCAAATGTGCAGCCTTTTCGTACATCGGGTTGCGTTCTTCGAGTAGGCTGGTGATGGCGGCCATGGGGTCATCGCACTGCAGGAGTGGTCGGTGGTTGCTGTTTGATGTGTGGGCAAGAATATCTTTCGGGGTGCAGTGCAGCCAGACAACGAATCCAAGCTCGCGCAATAGTAATTGGTTTTCCTCCCTCACGGCCATGCCTCCACCGGTCGAAATAACATGGTTGTGACATCGTTGATCGATGAGTTTTTTGAGCAATGAAGTTTCCATGTTGCGAAATGGTTCTTCTCCATGTTGTTCAAAAATTTGAGGTATGGGCATGCCTTGCTCTTGCTCAATCGCGTGGTCGGTATCAATGAGACGATAGCCAATCTTTTTTTGTAAAATACGCCCCATGGTCGATTTGCCAGACCCCATAAATCCGATCAGCACAATGTTGCGCATCAGTTTATTAGTCTCTGGATGGTCGATTTTCATGGCTTGATACTAGGCTAGAATTAGAATGATGCGATAGTGGATGACAAAAAAATGAGATGACCTCATCCATGATGGAATCGTGATGAGGTGCGGTATTAGCTTCTAATTGATTGAGAAATACGATATTTCCAACGGCGTGACTGAGACACATATGATTGATGCATCTGATCCAGCATCGCAAAAGAAAGTTGTCAAGGAGGTCGTGGAGCTCCTGTCCGACGGTAATGTCGTGGCTCTACCTACTGAGACTGTTTATGGTTTGGGTGCTGATGCATTGAATGCAGATGCGGTTGCTAAGGTTTTCGCTGCGAAGGAACGGCCTGAGTTTGACCCGTTAATTGTGCACGTTGGATACTACGAACAGGTGGATCAGGTGGCGGAAGTGCCCGATGAATTACGTGAGTTAGTTGATAAGCTCATGAAGGCATTTTGGCCTGGACCTCTTACGCTGGTTCTGCCGAAAAAAGACTGTGTGCCAAGCATTGTGACAAGTGGTCTGTCATCAGTGGCTGTGCGAATGAGCGGGCATCCAATTATGAAAGCTATTGTGCGTGGGCTTGGTAATCCAATTGCAGCCCCGAGCGCTAACCGTTTTGGCAGAATTAGCCCAACGTCGGCGAGTGCTGTGGTGAAAGAGCTTGGCGGGCGTATCTCTGCTATTGTTGATGGTGGCGCATGCAGGGAAGGACTTGAGAGCACTATCATACGCCCAGAAGCGGGCGACAAAAAACCAATCCTCCATTTGTTGCGTGCAGGTCCAATCACCAAAGAACTATTGCAACGCTTCGGAAAAGTAGAGCGCCCCAAAAAACCTCGAAGTAATGAGGCACCTGAGGCCCCCGGTCAGTTAGCGAGTCACTACGCACCCACCACACCACTCCGGCTTCTCAAGAGCCCAGAGGATTTTCAGCCGGAGAGGGGAAAAAAATATGGGCTATTAAGTTACTGTGGTGCAGAAAAAGCTGGGTTTATCAATCTCCACGAATGGGATGTGGTGGAGGAATTATCACCTGGTAACGGGAAGCTTGCTGAGGCGGCTGTGAGGTTGTTTTTTGTTCTACGCAAACTTGACGAGAGCGGCGTCGATGAAATTATTGCTGAACCTGTTTCTGAAACCGGGCTGGGTGTGGCTATTATGGACAGGCTGCGTCGAGCCAGCGTTAATTAGTTCAATGCTTTTGCATCCAGTCGTTATGCACCATAAAAAGTTGATTATTTAAAATGCTACGTTCCCTGATGAAAGTATCTGGCTTCACGGCTATAAGTCGTGTGTTAGGTTTTTTGCGGGATATTTTAATTGCGAGATACCTCGGGTCAGGGCTGTTGGGCGATGCATTCTTCTCAGCATTTCGGTTTCCAAATCTCTTTCGTCGTATTTTTGGTGAGGGAGCATTCAATGCGGCTTTCGTGCCGATGTTTGGTCGCCGACTAGAGAAAGACGGCAAAGAGGAGGCGATGAGGTTCGCATCGAATGCTTTTTCAAGCCTGTCTGTGGCATTGCTTATTCTAACGGCTGCGGCCATACCGTGTATGCCATGGATTATGGGTGTGGTTGTACCGGGTTTTAAGGCCAAGGTAGAAATGGCGCCTGAAGTGGGTCAATATGAGAGCTTCGATGTTGAGATCAATGGTGCGAGTGATATCTATTTTACAAAGCCCGATGTTGGTTCCGTCTCAATTGTGAGGCTGCGATTTATTGAAGCTAACGAGCGTCAATTTACTTTCTCAAATGCATTGAGATTTTGGCAAACAGGAAATCGTGGGGATGCGGTTCCGCTCAGTGCAGTGATCCAAGATTTTGATAAGCAGGAGCAGGAGAAAGCACTTCATGGGAGTGATGCAGCCAAAGGCATGTTGATGGGTGTGAGTGAAGGGTCTAATCTGGATGAGCTGTTGTTGTTTGATAACGAGCAGCTGCATATAAGACTTCCTGATGGCCATAATTATGGATGGCTGGAAGGGGAAGTGACAACTCGCAATGCATTCGCGCCTGAGCAATCACTAAAAATTTACTGCAATGATCCCAAGACATTTGAGCTCACGGTTACACTCTCCCAAATCACCTTCTGCTACTTGTTGTTTATGGCACTTGTTGCGCATTTGAGCGGTGTGCTCAATACCTTTAAAATATTTGGCATTCCGGCGGCTGCACCGATATTACTCAACGTTGTTTTTCTGATTGGGCTTGCTGTGTTTGTTCATTGGATGGACTCGGGTGCACCCGCCCATGTTCTGGCATGGTGTGTCGCGATTGCAGGATTATTGCAATTTATCATGCTCTATGGTGCTTGTCGCAAAAATGGCTACCACGTACGATTTCAAAAGCCTGTGATAGATGGGTCAATTAAGAAACTCATTTTACTCATGGGTCCCGGTGTATTGGCAGCAGGTATCCAACAGATTAACTTGTTGGTAGGTGGTATCATCGCCTCGTTCAAGCAGGGTGCTATCTCTTGGTTGTATTATTCAGATCGGGTTTACCAGCTTCCACTAGGGATGATAGGAATCGCTTTGGGTGTAGTTCTTTTACCTGAGGTGACTCGTCTTGTTAGGCGTGATGATCATCAGGGTGCTTCTAACAGCATGGTGCGGGGTATGGAGCTGGGGTTGCTCATTACGCTTCCCGCGGCTGTGGCGATGTTGATTATTCCTGAAGCTATCATCACTGTGCTTTTCCAGCGAGGGGAGTTTACTGCTGACGATGCCTATCAGACGGGCATGGCTTTGCGCGGTTTTGCCTTAGGTCTTCCGGGCTATGTGCTTATTAAAGTGCTTCAGCCTGGTTATTTTGCCCGTGAGAACACGCGAGCTCCAATGATGATGGCTGGTGTTACTGTGTTAGTGAATATTTTTGTTAGCTTAATTCTTTTCAAGCCGTTAGGGCATGTTGGCATTGCGATTGCGACGTCCATATCTGCTTGGGTGAATGTTTTCCTGTTAGCGAGAGGATTGAGAGGATTGGTTCATCCTAGAAGAGAGTTCTATGTTAAAACGTTACGGATTGTTGCGGCAAGTATAGTGATGGGTGTGTTGGTGTGGGTGGCTTATGCTAAACTGCTAGCTGCATGGTTTGATGCAGGCTTCTGGCAGCAATGTTTTGCTTTAGGATTGTTAGTGGGTCTCGGTATTTTAGTGTATGCAGCATCAGTTATATTATTTAAGGCTACCAGTATTGATGAGCTGAAAGCAGGGTTTCGCAAAGGGTGATTCTTTAGGTAACATTAAAGCACACAAATAGATTTGCTTTTTTTCGTGACAAATGACCGTTCGTTTCGCGGTATAATAAGCATGATCATACACCGATTTCCCCATGTTCTTACGTCGAGCTTTGCTGCTGCGCTGGTAATAGCACCTGTTGCTGCTAAAGATGCCCAAAAGAAAAAATATGATACTCCTAAGCAACCATGGAGTGCCTACAAGGTGCACGATATGGACCGGCCTCATCCGAAAAAGGTGAAATCAAAAAAAGCGTTAACCACCCCGCCGCCGGCTGGCGCGGTTGTTTTGTTTGATGGTAAAAATGCGGATGCATTTGATAGGGCATGGCAGGTGAGGGACGGAATATTGATAGCAACGAAACACCCGAAGCCAAAAACAAGAGGTGATGTGCGAACTAAGCAGTCATTTCGTGATTTAACCTTACATGTTGAGTGGAGGATTCCAGCTGGTAGAAAAATTGACGGTCAGAAAGGTGGTAACAGCGGTATTTTCTTAATGGACCGCTATGAAGTACAAGTGCAGGAGAGTCACACGAATGTGACTTATGCTGATGGCCAGGCTGCTGCTCTCTACGGTCAAGTGCCGCCATCAGTCAACCCGTCTGCCCCACAGGGTGAGTGGCAAAGCTACGACATTACATTCAAAGCGCCCGTCTACGGTGCAGATGGCTTAGAGAAGCCTGCCTATATCACAGTGATTCATAATGGAGTGAAAGTGCACGACAATCAAAAGATATACGGGCTGACAACTCACAAGAAAGTAGCCAAATATCCTCCTACACATCCCGACAAAGCCCCAATACGCTTGCAGTGGCACAAAGACCCCATTGAGTTTCGTAATATATGGGTCAAGGAACTTTAATGACTCACAGGCCTGTAACGTAATCCTATGGCGGATTACTCAAAATCACTTTTAGTGATCAGGCTTGCCGTCACCATCGTGATCGTGTGGAACTCCGGTGCCTGGATCATGTGCATGATCATGCAGGCAAACACAGGCATATTCTCTGTACTTGCAGCAAGAGCAATCGGCGAGGTTGAGGTTTAACCTAGCACGAGCGGGTGGTGCGTCTGCATCGATTTTAACGGTGATGGTAATGGGGACGTTGATGCCCTCGGAGAGCTTGTTGGAGGAAATCAGCGACATGCCGTCATCAGTTTTACTGAAGTTTAGATTGGTTGAGTTAGATGAATCTCCGCTCATGATTATTACCTCTTTGGAGCCAACGGCGATGGGTTTGTTGTTGTCATCAAGAAAAGTGATGCGGACTAAGCGATCATCAGTGATGAATAATTCGTTTTTAAAATCGGGCGCGGTCAGGATTTTCCCGCCGTTAGGGCCTGCAACTCTCTTGTTATGATCGTGAGGAATGGACGTTTTATTTAAAATAGTGCTGTGATCAGCATTACTGCTGCCAATGTGGTGTTGGGCGCCAGAGGATTCTTTATCTTTGCATCCCAGAGTGAAGAGTATGAGTGATGTGAGTGAGCCAGCGAGTATCGTTTTCATTAACATGGTAAATATTTTGGAGTATTTTGGTTGAGTGAGCATAGAATTTGAAGCGTAAAACCAAAAATTATTCTTGGGCTCGGTGTTGTGTTGTGTTCCATCCTGTAATCATCTCATCTATGAAAAAGTGTAGAGAGTTTTACGACTTATCGCCGATAACCCCATCTTAACTGGGGTGGTTTTATCATCATCGATAACAAATTTGATCGTTGCGGCACCTGATGTCATATGAAAAGAGTATGAAGTGGACTTGCCATGACGTCTGATTTGGTCATGATATTACTTATCTGATCGTTGTATCAGCACCACACACACCGAATTATTCACTTCACAGAAAAAACATGACTGATGATATCACCGAAGTAGCCGAGTCAGAACTTGTCCCGAACACGAAGGCACTCTGGCTGAAAGCGCAGAGCGCCCATGAGATGAACAACTACACCTATGCTGTTAGTTTGTGCCATGCTGTACTCAAAGAGGCACCAGGTTTTCTCGGCGCTCGAAAATTGGCTCGAAAGAGCGCTGCGGCTGACATGGTTGGCAAGAAAAAGAAAAAGGGACTATTTGGCGGCAGCTCGCTGTCGTTGATGAAAATTCCATCAACTGGAAAAAAAGATCCTGAAGGTGCGATGATGGCTCTTGAAAAAGAATTAGTCAAAGACCCCTTTGATGCACAAGGTAACGACCTTCTGTTTGATTGCGCTCTACGTTTAAACATGCTCGACACAGCTGCGTTCGCGCTGGAAACAGTTCGCAAAGGTGCACCCCAGAATACCAAGCTTCTACACAAGCTGGCTGAGCATTATCTCGCCCGTGACATGCCCCAAGAGGCTGCCGATGTATACAGCGATATTGTGAAGCAGGATTCGACGGATATAGATGCGGTAAAAGGTTCTAAAGATGCTACGGCGCGGGCTTCCATGAAAAAGCAGAAGTGGGAAGAGGCACAAAGCTTTCGTGATGTTTTGAAGAGTGGTGATGACTCTGCAGATGTTGAGTCAGCTAATCGTGCAGCGATGACTGCCGACCAAATGGAGGAAAAACTTGCTCAACTCTCTACTGAATATGAAAAAGATAATCAGAACCTTGCTCTGGTTAAACAAATTGCTCATCTCTATGAGCAAATGGAGAGCTGGCCAGATGCGTACTCATTTTATCAGTATGCCTTTGACTTAAGTGACAAAGATGTCGCTCTGCAGAATAAAGCGGCATACATGAAAGACAAAGCATCTGAATATGAACTTTCAGAGCTCAAGAGTGCTGCCGATGCAGATCCGGAAAATACTGAAATCAGAGAGCGTTATGAGCAGGTGCTCCAAGCGCGTACTTCTGAGCAGGTTGCTGAGGCGAAGACACGTGTTGAACGAAACCCAACAGATCCACAGCTCCGATACGAGCTTGGCCTGGCTCTCTACAATGCGGGCGAACACAGCGATGCCATCCCTCATCTTCAGCAAGCAACCCGCAATCCGCATATTCGCACTCGCGTTTTGCTTTTGTTAGGAAGAACATTCCGTAAAAAGAATATGCATGATCTGGCTATCAAACAGCTTTCAGACGCTCTTGCGGACTTGCACGGCATGGATGGAACCAAGAAAGAGGTTCTTTATGAGAAGGGTTTGATCCATCAGGATGTAGGTGACTCAGGTGCTGCGCTTGACAGTTTTAAGCAGATCTATGAGGTCGATTACGGATATCGTGATGTTGCCAAGCGCGTGGAAGAATCCTATTCAAATTAGTGAGTTAGTAGCTCAAACTGGGAAAAGCCTCGTTGCCAATCATGGTGGCGGGGCTTTTATCGATGGGTTGCTGACAATTTGCTGATGAATCGTCAGGGTTGCTTTTTCATGCTGGCGGCGAATTCGCGCCACATGAGACGGGTTATGTGTAGTTTGATTAGCTCGTCAGGTTTTGCTCCGGCAGGGTATTCTGGAAGCGGAGAGAAACTTGTGTTTGCTGTGAGGTGTGCTCGGACCAATGCGTAAATCCCTGCCTCGATTTGGGCAACAAGCATTTTTTCCTGTTGGGGGTCTGCCATAAACGAAATGGGGGGTGTTCCTGTGGGGTTATTCTTACCATTGATTTCACTGGAAAACCAAATAGCTACTGGGATGCGAGGTGTTCGCGAGGTGCGCACGCGGCCAATTGAAACTTTAGTTTTAACATTCAATATGAATCCAGATGCCTTAGCGATGGTATCTGCAGCTGTCTTAATGGCCTTGATTAGCACCTCGTCGTTTTTGGGAGTAGCACCGACGCACAGGGTGATTACCATTTCGGCTTCCGGATCTGGATTCCATGGTGGCAGAGTTGGTTTTAATCTTTTGATGGCGCTTACCGCTAACGAGCGATCACTGGCACTGGACTTGGAGGTGTCTATTACGCGTTCCCACGCCAGTAGGGCGCGCTGAACTTGCCCTTGGTTTTCGAGTAGCGATGCAAGACGGATCATGGCATCGGATCCTAGGCCGTCTAGGTTGCCGTATTCTGATAGGGCGGGGGAGTGAAGGAAATTGCCTGTGGGGAGTTGTGTGATTTCTTGCTGAGCCTGTATCATTGGTTTTGGCGCGATCAGCGGAGAGCTGTCGACTTTGAGTGCTGCTTCAACGTTGTTAACAGGATAGGCATTTGGCCGATTTTTCATCCATTCCTTTGTCACTGCGATTAACTCCTCAGGTGTGGGTTCTGAGAGAAAGTCTTTATCGCGTGTTCCTAAACACCACACGATACTGAGTGTGATCACACAGCAGATGATGACGATTGGAATAGGGATTCGGGAGGGCATAAATTGAGTAGACTAAATTCTAACCAATGACTCTAAGGCAGATACCTGATAAGAGGCTAATAGCTTACACAAAAAAGCCTCCTATTACAGGAGGCTTTTTGAAAAATGGTAATGTGCTTGGTTAGCAGGTTACTTGTCCTTGGTGTCGGTTGTCTCAGCAGGCTTCACATAGAGAGCGCTCTTACCGACGCGATCACGTAGGTAGTTGAGTTTTGCGCGACGCACCTTACCGCGGCGGGTTACCTCGATCTTGGCAACGCGTGGTGTGTGGAGTGGGAAGACACGCTCGACTCCCTCACCTGAGGAAATTTTGCGAACGGTGTAGGATGTATTCAAGCCGCTGCCTTTTTTGGCGATGCATAGTCCGGCGAAGATTTGCAGACGCTCTTTACCGCCTTCCACCACGCGGGTGTGGACTTTCAGGCTGTCACCGACGTTGAAGTCTGCGACGTCCTTGAGCTGCTCTTGTTCGATTTTATCAATGATGTTCATAGCTGCGTGTTGAGAAAAGTGGTTTAAAATTGCGTCTTGGTTCGTGCTGAACTGTCTGCGGGCGGGAGAACTAGCGGAATCATTGCTGTAATGCAACCGTTTTTTCGTTATTGCGGTGGAAATTCACCAGAATTGGTTCAAAAACCATCTCTGCGCGTAAGTCATCAGCGGATCATGATCATTTCTCCAAATAAATTGTCCGCCAGCGGCGCTTGCTAATCTTCGTCTTGCTTGCTAAGTGACTCACGTCATGCGTCTCGGGGAAACACGTAAATCAGTGGATAGATTCCACTGGCAACATCTGCTTGCGTGGTTGGGTGGTATTCTCTGTGCTATGGTGCCATTCATAGGATATTGGGAAATCGGGGCAATGCACATACCGATTCGTCATGGGGCTGGGCACTTTGGTTTCAATCTACTTACTGCGGCAAGCTTGTGTATCTTGGGTGGTGTCGGCTGTGGTTCTTGGTGGATGTTTTGCAAGTGGCTCCTTGGTGACCGTGACCTTCCCCTGACATTAATGAGCGTTTTGCTATTTATTCTTGGTGGTGTTGGTCATGTGCTGAGCAACAATGGAGGTATTGAGAAGCAGCATGAATCTCATTATTTCTGGGTTTTGGGAGGTATTTTATTTCTTGGTCTTGCTGTCGCAATTTTTGGTCGTAGTGATCACCGCCGTCAGCTTGTGGGATTTGTTCGTTGGTCAGCTCAACGTAAGCGTTGCAATGGAGTATTTTTTCTAATTCTGCTGATCGTCTTGATCGCCAGCAACTTAATTTTTGTGCTTGGTATGGATAGTAGTTGGCCGGAAAAAGTGAGCGCCCTGATTGGTAGGATTTTCACTTGTGGTGTTCTGGTGGGGCTATCTTACCTACTCAGCGAGCTTTCTATGAGGACGGCACCGAAACTATTTCGTTGGTCGATTTGGTTGTTAGTCAGCCTGATTCCTCTGATTGTCATTGCTGATCAATGGATGGGTAATGCGTTGGGGAGAAGGCTTATTGAGTTTGTTAATGGATTGACGGCATCGGGTGAATTTTCACCAGTTGTCGAGCTGGCTGCCAGTGGCTTAGACGTTGGTCCTGTGGGCGCGATCTTTTTATTTTTGGGGGTGCTTGCTGGCTCGCTAGGTGTGGCATGGGGTGCATGGGCGTTGTCGAAGAGATGGGATTTGAAGTTATCGGTAGGGAAGGTGGTAACGATAACTATTTTATCATGGCTTGGAGTGGTTGCTGAGCAAGGGATTGGATCAAAGTGGAAAAGCACCAGGGCGTGGCAGAGTGAGCATAAGCTGTTTGATTTGCACATTGGTATGTTCGAGCCACCACATGGTCTTGGGTATTACCAAATTGTTTTTTCGCCCGCGGGCGACCCGAGCTTTTTAGGTCAGGCAGAAATACAGATAGCGAAGCCTGATATATTTGTCTTTATGGTTGAGAGTATGCGTGCGGATGCCATGCGTAAAAAAACCACTCCCTTTATGTGGCGGATGAGTCAGGAGGAGTGCCAGCCGCTGGGTACGACGTGGGCAGGATCGAATGGTACGCATCTCTCGTGGTATAGTTTTTTTCACAGCCAGGTGCCGGTTTACTGGCGTGAGACGTTGGAGCAGGTTGGTGAGAAGAATCATGCCAAATATGCTGGTGCGCCACCTCTCAGGTTATTGAAAAATCTTGGATATGAGATTCAAGTGCGGGCGGTTTGTGATCTTGAGTATAAAAAATTTGGGATGCTTAATTTTGGTGGTGGTAATACACTAGCGGCGGTTTACGAGGACTCGGAGATAGGGACGGATTTTGAGGGTCTTAATATTCCGGAACGTGAAATCAAAACTTTTGATGCGCTTAGAAATCAGCTTGATGAGAGGCCACATGGGGGTGGGTTCTATTTCACGGCGCTGGACTCACCGCACTACAACTACTACTGGCATGCATCATTCGACCCTCCATTTTTAAATTACGAAGAGGATGTTCGCTTCCCATTTAATCCTGACCAAGCCGAGGTTAATCGTTATCTGCGTAGGTATTGGAATGCTTGCGCATGGGTGGATCATCAGATCGAAGAGTTCTGCGACTACTTAAAAAAGACGGGACGCTATGACAAAAGCATCATCATCATCACCGGTGACCACGGTGAGGAATTTCAAGAACAAGGAAGTTGGTGCCATTGCTCGTCGCTGGAGCCAGAGCAAGTGCAGGTGCCTTTACTGATTAAGTGGCCTAAGGTGATGGGTCGTGGTCCGACGCAGAAAATTGCCAGTCACATGGATATCATGCCAACTCTTCTCAGTGCGCTTAATATACCCAAACGCCTGCGGCCAGTCATGACGGGTGCAGATCTTTTTTCTGCCAAGCGTGCGACCCACTCGGTTATTTCTTCCACTGCCTATGCGGGCAAAACAGGGGAGGCGATGATGTTGCGGAACGGCGATTTCACGGCCTTCTTTTCGTGGCCGAGGTACTGGGAGGCCCAAGTCCCTGAGAGAGTTGTGTTAGAGAGGATGAGCGGTCCCGATGGTCCGATTATTTTGAATGATTCGACAGCTTATCTCGATGCCTTAAAAAAGCATTTCCCTGATGTTTTTCCCCGTATTATCGAGTCGATGGAAGTGATCGATGATTAAAAAAAACAAAGTTTAATGCCTGCTAGCAGGGCAAACCCGACCACGGTCAGCTCAAACACCTTCTGCGGAATCCTTGTGAGCACGATCTTGCCACCAAATACACCGAGCGCAATTGCGGGTGCCAATATTAGGTTCGCCAATAACGTTTGCCCGCTAATCAAGTTTAGCCCTGCACCAAGAGGTAGTTTGAGAATATTAATGACCAGAAAAAATCGTGCACCCACGCCGATGAGCTCCATCTTGTCCATACGCCTCGATAGCATGTAGATCTGCATGATTGGGCCGGCAGCATTTGCTAGTACGGTCGCCACACCACCGGTTGAGCCAAAGAAAAAACCAAATTTTTTGGTGTTCGCTAGTTTGTAGAACCCGTCAGGGTAATATTTTCCAATCAGCTGTAGCGATGCCATCAGCAGGATGATTGCGCCAATGATGCGCGCCATCGTTGCGTTATCCACATGATCGAGCACGATCACACCAACCGCCATTCCAATTAGCGCTGGCCACGTGAGTAGCCACACAGACTTCCAGCAGGCATATTTTCGAAATGCTGGGTAGACGAGTAAATCCGCGATGATCAGCATGGGTAATGCGAATCCTAGTGACTCCTTAGCGCCAAATATATCTGCCAGAATAAACACTGAAATCAGTGAGATACCGGAAAAGCCAGCCTTAGATACGCCGATGCAGAAAGCAGCAACGGCAGCGAGACTCCAGATCATTATATCCTGTGGCACGTGTTGAGTGCATCATAGGTGACGTGATTTTCAAGGATTCGCTATTGGAATCTTTCGCAGCTACGCTAAAAAAGCCGCGCCATGGCAGAAAAAAAACCAACTGTACTCATCATTCGTGACGGCTGGGGTGTAAACCCCGGTGGGAAAAGAACCGCTAAAAAGGACGGTAATGCAAGCTTGCTTGCCAGTACACCATATCACGATGATTTACTCAAAAAGTATCCAAAAGGCTCTGTCAGTGCCTCGGGACTGGATGTTGGCTTGCCTGACGGGCAAATGGGAAACTCAGAAGTTGGGCATCTAAACCTTGGAGCAGGACGCGTCGTTTATCAAGATCTGACGCGTATTAATAAATCCATTGAGGATGGTGAAATTGCTAAGAACCGCGTGCTCAAGACTGCTTTTAATAAGGCTAAAAAGGGAAAGGTTTTGCATTTGATTGGTCTTGTCTCCGATGGGGGTGTGCATTCCCACCAGGATCAGCTTATCGCGTTGGCAAAAATTGCCCGCGAAAATGGAGTAGAAGAGATTTGGGTTCATGCCATTACGGATGGTCGTGATACTTCACCAACGGGTGGTGCTGAATACCTCAGCTATGTTGAGGATGAACTCGCTAAATATGGTGCCCGTATTGTCACGGTGATTGGGCGCTACTATGCAATGGATCGCGACAAACGTTGGGAGCGCACGAAGATTGCTTGGGACGCCATCGTCTATGGTAAGGGTAAGAAAAAAGATATTCTAGCAAGTGAAGCAGTCGCTGAAATGTATAAGCAGGATAAGACCGATGAATTTCTTTTGCCCATGACATTTTATCGTCACGATGCAAAACGCATCAACGATGGTGATGTTGTCTTGTGGTTTAACTTCCGTGCTGACCGCGCACGTCAGATCTCGGAAGCATTTCTCACCAAGCCACGTTTTACAGGGTTCAAAACAGGTCGCCGTCCGAATGTGCACTATGTCACGCTCACGGAGTATGATGAGACCTACAAGGTGCCTGTGGTCTTTAAGCCTGAGCTTCTCAAAAATGTGTTAGGTGAGGTCGTGGCCAAGGCAGGGAAAAAGCAAATGCGTATTGCTGAGACTGAAAAATACCCGCACGTCACGTATTTCTTTAACGGTGGAAAAGAAAAACCGAATAAAGGTGAGGATCGCTACATTGTGCCGTCACCCAAGGTAGCTACCTACGATTTACAACCTGAGATGAGTGCACCGGAGGTTATGGATACTGTTGTGGATAAGCTTAAAGGCTATGACCTTTGTATTCTCAACTTTGCCAACCCTGACATGGTCGGCCACACCGGTGTTGTGGATGCTGCTATGAAAGCATGTGAAACCATTGATGATGGAGTGCGTCGTGTCACCGAGGAAACTTTACGCCTTGGCGGCAAACTCCTCATCACCGCAGATCATGGGAACTGTGAAAAAATGATTAATGCGGATGGCTCACCGCACACTGCGCACACGACCAATCTCGTGCATGCCATATACGTGGCTGAGGATCACGCGAAGTTTACTGTCAGTGACGGTATCTTGGCTGATATTGCTCCTACATTGTTAGACATGATGAAGGTTAAGCCATCTGCTGAGATGACAGGTAAGAGCTTGTTGAAAAAATCCTAACAATAAATTCAGCGAAAGGTTGATGGGCGGCACGACGCAATGGTTGTGCGATGCTAAAAAAATATTGAAAGCCGGAGAGAGATTGGCTGTGATGTAGCCATGCGTACGGGACTGAAATCCCTACCCAAAAAGTAAGCATGGAAACACGTCGGGTGATCAAGTTTCCGGGGTGCAAAAATTAGAAGTACTATTTTTATTGTGAGTTCTTCGATATTTTGTGAACCTCACGGCATGAAAATAATAAATATACCTACATTCCTCTGTCTGCTTGCGTTCACGTCTGCTGCCGTGGCTGACGATCACAAAAGCGCTGTTAGTGTGGCCATGAAAGTGCCTGATCCTGGCTGGAAAATTAGTATTGGGAGTATGTATGTAAATCAAGGCAAGCTACTCGTTGTCTGCCAGGCAAAACACAATGGTGGTATTAATTTACAGGTCATTAGTGAAGCCAAGGCGAGCGCTCCGGTTGATAAAAAACACGCCGCCCTTCCGCGTGAAATTTATCTTCTCGGTAAGAAATGGGGTTGGGGCGATGGATATACGGCAGTCACTCCAGCACAGTTAAAAAAGATCATCGCAGGAGGGCAGCAGGTTTACTCAGCGGCTGAGAATAAAGTCCCCGAAGTGAAGGACTTCATCGGCCTCGAGTTGATAAAAGCCGAAGCTCTGGCAGACAAACACAAAATCCCTCACCGCGTTGTCATGATCGATGGCAAGCATCTGCCCACTACTAGAGATTATCGCCCAAATCGTCTCAACTTCTCTATAGAAAAAGGGAAAGTCACCAAGGTTTCAAAAGGGTGATGATAAGCTAGGGTTCAGCGTTACCGATTCAGGCATTACATAGCTCTCTAATGTGAGCATCAACCGCTAATGACAGGCCCTTGACGTTGTAACCGCCCTCGAGCAGCGATACGATCCTTGAGCCTGAATGTTTTTTAGCAATCCCCATGACCAGCTTGGTCAGCTTGGCGAACCCCTTATCAGTAAAATTAAAGTCGCCGAGCAAATCATCGTGGCGTGAATCAAATCCAGCCGAGATAAGCACTAGGTCGGGTTTAAACATCTCTGCCGCTGGTATCAGCTGGTCGGTGAATGCTTTCACGGCTAACTTGTCATCGGCGCCACGGGGCAGTGGGACATTGATGTTGTATCCTTTGCCCTTACCCATACCGGTTTTTTCCGCTGAACCCGATCGTGGAAAAGCGTAAAGCGCATGGGTGGAAAAGAACAGAACGCTGGGGTCGTCATAAAATGCCCACTCGGTGCCATCTCCATGGTGGTAATCCCAGTCGACGATGAGGATCTTTTTTAGTCCATGTTTTTTTTGTGCATAGCGTGCAGCGATGGCTACATTGTTATAAAAACAAAAACCAAACTCGCCATTATTTGCCGCATGGTGTCCCGGTGGTCGAATTGCGGCAAATGCATTGGTCACCTTGCCGGTGCACACAGCATCGACAGCACTTAAGGCACCTGATACTGCGAGCCGGCAAATGCTATCATCGTGTGCCTGTTTTCCTGCCGCAGCAATATGCTTCTCTGAGTGAATTATCTTGATGTAGGTTAGGGGATCTAGTTTAGCAGCATTGGTGGGGATTGTAATGAGCTGCTTATCCATCCCTGATATCTTAAGTTGCTTGTGAATCGCCCTCAATCGTGCCGGTGATTCAGGATGAGTGCCACCCTGAGCATGTTTCAGATAACGTTGGTCACTGACTAATCCTGTTTTCATTTCCTTGTTTTTTGTTGGATTGTTTTGTGTGGCGTGGGTGTCCGCCAATGCATGATTGATGCCTGCCCACAGGGGTGAAGAGCACAGCCCCAGCCCCATGGCCTTTGTTGAGTGGATAAACTTGCGTCTTGTTGTTACGTGGCACATTTGCAGATCAGTAGTAGTTGATTAGCTGAAGAAATCACCCCCAGAGATATGCTTTACAGACGATGTAGTCTATTTGATGCCGATCGCTTAGATGATGCAACGACGTTACCACGTTAGCTACTTACCCGCGCAATACTAAAAACCTCTAAAAACCAAGCGGTGCAATCGAATCGGGCTATATGGCTAGGTTGTTCGGAGGAGATATTGATACCGAATCTGATACATCTGGATAGCTTCTGGATAGTATCAAATGCGGCGACTGGTGACCCTGAATAAATTAAAATACAAATTATATGTAGGTTTGGCTTGGCAAACCCTGCTTTCTTATTTTATGCCCACCGCAGCATGTTTTTACAGGAACCCATTGAATGGCCAGATAAAGTCGAATTACTTATAGATCAGCTTGAAAGCGAAGCTACTGAGCGTGACCTCAGTCGTGAAGAACGTGCTCTCATGGATATCTATGAGACTGTGCCAGTTCTCCAAAGTGAAGACTGCCTACATGAATTTTGGCAGAGCAGTATCGAGCACCAGCGTATCATTAACTCATTTGAACTTATAGGTGCTAGTGGCATCGTTGATCCCATGAACGCAAGCCGTTGGTGCGGTGCACGCAACGACGATCGTAACGATTACTCGGAGTCCGAGACCGAATACCTTGTCACCATTGAAGATGAGCTTTCTGGCGGCATGGATGAGCTCGTTGACCTTGTCCTTGAATTTGTTGAGGAAGAAATGAGTGAGTAGGGAGGGCGAGTAGGGGGCGATAGCCCTGCGATCGGTCATTTCCATCTTCGTGGTTCGTTTTGCTGAGCAGAACTGGTCTGCAGCTCGGGTGGTCTGATTGCTGCTGTAGTCATCTGATGATTGCCCTGCCGCGGATCACTACTTGCGCGTGATCCATTCCTTGCTTCATTGGTTACATGGGTAAACCAGCCAAGCCAGATCTCACCCCAGACCAAACGAGTGCAATTATTCGGATGGCGTGGGAAGATCGCACCACGTTTGATGAGATCCAAAGAAAGACGGGCATTCCCGAATCCGGAGTGATTAAGATCATGCGTCGCGAACTTAAGCCATCCAGCTTCCGGCTCTGGCGCAAGCGTGTAACCGGCCGGATGACAAAACACGAAAAAATATTCAGAGCCACGAGGAAAGAGCTCAAGGACTGGTAGACAAAAACCTCACGCGTCGCATCGGTGAGTGGTAATCGATCAATGACAACATCTGAGCTCAGTTAGCTGCTCTCTGAAGTATTGCTTTTTTTCCATCGTGCCAGTCGATCTCTTGCGGCGTCTTGCAGTGGATCATTATCACCCAGCATGAACTTCATGCAGCTGAGTGCCATGCGAGTGGCTGGCTGGATGATCCATGCGGGTAATGTCTTTATCCCAATCATTTTTTGATGCCTCTGATCGAGTGTTAGGTAGGCTGCTTGGAATAAAAGCTTATAGACTACTTTTGCTGCGCCGGGCAGGGGTGCCTTATAAATCCATTGGATCACCTCTTTGGTGTCATCTGAGACAACAAGTTCACTCTCGAAGCGCTCCAGAGCATCGTTTAGCTCAGATGCATCAGCTGGTCTTTGTTTCAGCCCGAGAAGCCGAACTGACTCACCCCACAGCTTTACATACGCATCAGCCCCGCCGGGAATCGGAGTGGATGAATACGCCTGATGAGATTTTAAAAATGAATCTGTAAAGGCAATGTGCACCCACAACAAGAGATCTTGGTGGTATGCGCTGTATGACTTGGTATCAGACCGGGCATCGGTGTAAGTGCCCTTCACATTCTTGTGCATCGATTTGATGCGCTCCGACTCTTTTAAAAGTGATTCCTTGGATGCAAAGGTCGTGACTGTCAGCCACTGGATTGTCCCCGCCAGTCTGCCAAGAGGATCGTCTTTATAGCGTGAGTGATCTCTGACTCCGGCCAGACTACCTGGATGGAGTGCCTGCAGTAAGAGAGCGCGCACACCACCTGGCATCGTCGCTAAATCAGCATGAATCACCCACGGTGCATCATCAGGTGTAAAGAACCCAGGCCCTTCTCCCTCGGCCACAGCCCCAAGCCATGGCACACTCCCGGTAGCATTATTACACAGCAATGCTCTGAAGCGTTTGGAAAAATTTTTTTGAATGCGGGATAACATGCGCGCTCAATCAACCACCTTTCTCCCATTATGCAAAAAAATTATTGTCTATAGCCCAATGATAAAAGCACACGCAACCAACAAAGATGACCAAGTTACGGATCCGGGCGATGCTTACGTATCGACTCTATTCACGCTCAGGATCGACAAATAACCGATTACCACCCAGCATTCCCGCAGATGGAACTTCTTAATACCTATGATGAGCAAGACGAGGCCGAGGCTGCGGAGAAAGTAATCACCGGCAAGAAACGCCTGGCGAGTGATCGGGACGATAATGAGGTCATCTACCGCCTATTCGGTGAGCCCACCTGGGCGAACTTCTTTCAACTAGGCATGTATGAGCTACCACAGCTCAAACAGCTCGTTGACCTGAAGAAGGCGGGGCAGCCATACGACGAGGCTCAGCATCAAAGCATCTTGCAAAGCCTCCAGTTCCTCGAATCAACCTACAGCCTGAAGATCCCAGAGCACTGGCGGTAAACGGAGGCGTATGTTTGTGAGCATCAATGCACGTGTTAAAAATTTATCTGAATAATCTGCCAGTGAATAACGACTAACCACA